>Ga0208117_100074_pt1 | contig 83826 bp, 74 predicted proteins | sample LakWasMet26_LOW6_2_FD_183870 | JGI IMG/M metagenome (GOLD analysis project Ga0208117, IMG submission 183870) | Freshwater sediment methanotrophic microbial communities from Lake Washington under simulated oxygen tension - Sediment Metagenome... | ecosystem: Environmental > Aquatic > Freshwater >...
AAGGCGGACTGCGTGCGCTGTGGCTCGCGGACCTTCGGGCGGGCGACTCCGGGCTTCGTCATGGCGCCTCAACGCACCACGAATTCGCCCTATTTCGCAGGCAGATCCATTAATCGACGCGCTCTCAGATCTCGTACTCGGGCGCCATCGGGGCGCCGAGCTGCTCGCGGTAGATCGTGCTCAGGCGCAGGTCGCGCTCCCAGCGCTTGCCCAGCGCGCGCATCGCCCAGTAGGCCACCGCGTAGGCGCCGCCCAGGGCGATCGTGCACGCGGCGGCCCACACCCGGCGCTCTCCTCGAAACAGCATGCTTCCCGCGATGTAGAGGAGGAAGGTCACGAACACGTAGCGCAGCGCCTGCTCGGAGATCCATCCGCGGGTGACGATCCAGGCGCCGACCGCGGCGCCGATGGCGAAGGCGCTGGCGATCACCATGGCGGCGATCCAGTCGACCTGGCCCGCGCGGGCGTAGCGCAGCACGGCGAAGATCCCGATGGGCGGGAGCAGCATCGCGAGGCTGGTGCCGACGGCCCGCTGCTGGGTGTACCCGAAGACCAGCACCAGCATCGGGATCACCAGCACGCCTCCGCCGATGCCGAGGAGCCCGCTGGTCACGCCGATGAGGCCACCCGTCAGGAGGAGCTTGATGATCGTCGCAAGTGCCATGTCGTGTGAACCCTTACCCGTGATGGCCGGAGGGCGCATCGTAGTCGCGTCGGCGCCGCCCATACGATCCCGTCGTGGTGTCGGTCACCCCGCCGCTGGCCACCGCGTCCGCCACCGGCGCGTGAGGTGACCACGGCGCTCGCCGTGAACATCGGGCGATTCGCGCGCGCGATCCCGTCGCCGGGCGCGCTCGCGCCCCGCGGCGCGTGGCTTGCTCAGTGACCTCGCGACCCACCAACCGACGAACCGCGCCGCTGGCGAGGAAGCGACCGAATGAACCCCCGTGGCACCATGGCCCCCCTGGACGGCCGCGCCGTCGGCCTCCCGATGCTCGACGCGCTCCGCGCGCTGCCGCTGCTGGAGCGCATCCAGATCGCCTACCTGCTCGGGCTGCTGCTCGCGGTGTTCCTCGGGGCGGGTCCCACCCGCGGCGCGGCCCTGGGCTGGATCTCCTTCGACCTCGCGCTGTTCTGCGGGGCGATCGCGGTCTTCCGCGGCGACGCCCCCACGCGGGCCTCGACGCTCGCGTACCGCACCACCGCCTGCGTGCCGGTGCTCGCGACCTTCGCGCAGCTCCACATCATCCTGCCGGCCGCGACGAGGTGGCGGCGCCTCGATGACCGGCTCCTGGGCGTCGACCTGCGCTGGCTCCGCTACGAGCCGGCCGTGGCCTGGGACGCCCACGTGACCCCGGCCGCGACGGAGTGGCTCTCGTTCTTCTACCTGAGCTACTTCGCCCTGCTGGCGGCCCACCTCTTCCCCATCGTCTTCGTCGAGCGTCGTCGCAACATCGTCGCGCAGTTCACCCTCGGCATCGCCACCCTCTACTGCGCGGGCCAGATGCTCTACGTCGTCGTCCCCGCGTACGGGCCCTACGTGCACCTGGCCGGCACCTTCTCCCGCGACCTCGACGGGCCCTTCTGGTACCCGCTGATGCGCCGCCTCGTCGCGTCCGGCGGCGCGCGCGCCGACGTGTTCCCCAGCCTTCACACCGCGGCGCCCACCTTCCTCGCGCTCTTCTCGTTCCACCACCGGCGCGAGCGGCCCTTCCGCTACACGTGGCCGGTCGTGGCCTTCGTCGCGTCGCAGATCATCGTCGCCACGATGTACCTGCGCTGGCACTACCTCATCGACGTCCTCGCGGGCCTCACCCTCGCCGGGTCGGTCTTCGTGTTCAGCACGAGGGCCCTGGACGACCCGCGCCATGCCCCGCACGAGAGCGCCCCCGCCGAGGTGGGCTCGGCGACACCGCCGTTGTAGTCTACGCGGTTGTGTCGTCGGAATCAGAACGCCAGACCAGACGGCTGCAGGCCCTGGCCGAGTCGGCGCAGCTCTTCGCGGAGGCGAGCACCGACCTCGCGCGCCTGCTGGGCGTGGTCGCGCGGCGATTCTCGGAGCTCGTCGGAGAGGCCGCGAACATCCGGTTGATCGAGGGTGAGTCGCTGGTGCCCGTGGCCACCTATCACCCCGACCGGGAGGTCAACGAGTACCTCCGCAGGTTTCACGACGAGACCCCGCTGAAGGTGGGAGAGGGCATCTCGGGGCAGGTGCTCGCGACCGGCGAGCCGTACTACATGCCCGAGCTCGATCTCGAGCGGTTCAAGCAGCGCGTCGCGCCGGGCTTCGTCCCCATCTTCGAGCGAATCGGGATCACCGGGATGATCGTCGTGCGGCTGCGCGCGCGGGGCATCAACCTCGGCTACCTGTCGTTGTTCCGCACCAGCGCGTCGCGGCCGCCGTACACGCTCGACGACCTCCGCCTCGTCCAGGACCTCGCCGATCGCGCGTCGCTCGCCATCGACACCAGCCGGCTCGTCGACGGACTCGAGCGCCGCGTCGCCGAGCGCACGCAGGCGCTGGAGAGCGCGAATCGCGAGCTCGAGGCCTTCGCGTTCTCCGTGTCGCACGACCTGCGCGCGCCGCTCCGCAGGATCGATGGGTACTCCCTGGCCCTCGAGGAGGATCATGGCCCACGGCTCGACGCCGACGCTCGCCACCTGCTCTCGGTGATCCGCAGGAACGCTCGGCAGATGGACCACCTCATCGAGGACCTCCTCCGGCTGTCGCGCCTCGGCCAGCGCGCGATCCAGCCGGTCACGGAGATCGACATGCGGGAGGTCGTCGAGGCCGTGCTCGCGGGCATCCGCGCCGCGAACCCGACGCTCGCGCTCGAGCTCAAGATCGGTGATCTCCCTCCCGCGCGAGGCAACGTCGAGCTGCTCCGTCAGGTCTGGATCAACCTCCTCGACAACGCGGTGAAGTACTCGCGCCGTCGGCCCGTGTCGGTGGTGGAGGTCACCGGGCAGAGCGAGAGCGGTGAGATCCGGTACACGGTCACCGACAACGGCGCCGGCTTCGATCCGCGCTTCAAGGACAAGCTGTTCGGGGTCTTCTCGCGGCTGCACAGCGACCACGAGTTCGAGGGCACCGGGGTGGGGCTCGCGCTCGTCCAGCGCATCGTCACGCGGCACGGAGGACACGTATGGGCCGAGGGCCGCCCCGACCACGGCGCGACCTTCGGCTTCGGGCTGCCAGCGCGCGGACCGACCGGCGGGTAGCGCGGCGTCGGGCGCTCCTCGAATCGCCTCCACGTCGAGAGCACGACACGGTAGAGTGCGGGACCATGGGCAGGGTGACGGATCGGGCCACGGTGGCCATCGTGGACGACGAGCCGGCGATGCTCCGCATGCTCGATCGCATGCTCAGCCTGTTGGGGTTCGACCGGCTCGTGTTCGACACCCCGGAGGCGTTGCTGGCCTTCGCAGAGCAGGAGCCCGACCGCTTCGACGTGGTGCTGACGGACCTCAACATGCCGTCGACCAACGGGCTCGCGCTCCTCTCGCTGCTGCGCCGCCACCACCCCGATCTCCCGGTGGTGCTGATGACCGGCGACGCGACGGTCGACTCCGCGGTCGCGGCGATGAAGAGCGGCGCGTTCGACTACCTCGTGAAGCCGCTCACCAACCGGGACGAGGTGGGGGCGCGCCTCGAGCGGGCCGTCGAGCAGCGCCGCCTCAAGCGCCGCAACCGCGCGCTGGAGCGTAGCCTCGACGTGGCGGGCCGCTTCCCGGAGATCATCGGCGACGGGCCGGCGATGCGCGGCGTGCTGCGCCTCGTCGAGAGCGTCGCGCCGACCGACGCCACGGTGCTCGTCCTCGGCGAGAGCGGCACCGGGAAGGAGCTCGTGGCGCGCGCCATCCACGAACGCAGCCCGCGGGCCGCCCGCCCCTTCGTGGCGATCAACTGCGCGACGCTCACCGACACGCTGCTCGAGAGCGAGCTCTTCGGGCACGTGAAGGGCGCCTTCACGGGGGCGACGGCGTCGCGCCGGGGCCTCCTCGAAGAGGCCAACGGGGGCACGCTGTTCCTCGACGAGGTGGGCGACATGCCGCTCAGCACGCAGGGCCGCTTCCTGAGGGTGCTGCAGGAGGGCGAGGTCAAGCCGCTCGGGGCCAACGACCTGCGCAAGGTCGACGTCCGCGTCGTCGCCGCGACCAACGTCGACATGCAGGACGCGATCAAGCAGAAGCACTTCCGCGCCGACCTGTACTACCGGCTGAACGTCGTGGCGCTGGAGCTGCCGCCGCTGCGCCGCCGCCGCGAGGACATCCCCCTCCTGGCGACCCACTTCCTGGCCCGGTACGCGCGCCGGCAGGGGCGGCCCGTGCCCGAGCTCACGCCAGAGGCGGTCGAGCGGCTCGTCGCCTACGGGTGGCCGGGCAACGCGCGCGAGCTGGAGAACCTGATGCAGCGCCTCGTGCTCTTCGGCCGGGTGGGCCCGGTCGGCGCCGCCGAGGTCGAGTCGCTCGTGGAGCTGCGCTCCGAGCCCGGGGTCGACGCGTCGGCCTCCACGGACGTCGAGTTCGCGCGCGCGAAGGAGTCCGCCGTCGAGGCCTTCGAGCACCGCTACCTCACGGGGGTGATGTCCCGGGCCGCCGGGTCGGTGAGCGAAGCCGCCCGGCTGGCGGGGCTCGACCGCTCCAACTTCCGTCGCCTCCTTCGCCGTCACGGCATCGGGGGCTGATCCCTGCCCTGGGGCTCTCGCCCCCCCTCCGCGCCTCCCGGGCATCGGGATGGAGGGGTGGGTCACGGCGGACCCGGGTCGGTCATGACTGACCCCGGGACGCCTCCGCGCGGATGCCTCTGCGGATCGATGAAACACGCTATTTCGTCGCATCCAACGCTGTGGCTCATGCCTTGCTGAAGGGTCCAGTGACATCAACAGTAGGCGGCCCGCAAGGCCCCCCACGGAGACTGCGACCGATGCAACTCATGAACGTCACGAACGAACACCAGACCCCGACCGCCAGCTGGTCGCCGCCTGCGTCCGAGGACGGAGCCCACCGCGCGAGCGGTGCCGGGCGGTGCACCGACGAGCTCGCGCGCAGGTACTTCGTCCGCGTCGTGGCCCACGCCAGGCGCCTCGCCCGCCGTCTGCCCGCGCACGTCTCGCTGAGCGACCTGATCAGCGCCGGCATGCTCGGCGTGGTCGAGGGCTTCCTGCGCTTCGACCCGAGCCGCGCGGAGACGCTCGACGCCTTCCTCGACCACCGCATCCGCGGCGCGCTCCTCGACGAGCTCCGCCGCAACGACCCGCTGACCCGCGGGCAGCGCACCTTCGCGCGCAAGCTGGGCCGCGCCACCCGCGCCGCCGCGGGCGACGCCTCCGAGGAGTCGCTCGCCAGGGCCCTCGGCCTCAGCCTCGACACCTTCCGCGAGCGGGTCTCGCAGGTGTCCGTCGCGCTGGCGATCCAGGCGAGCAGCGACGGCCTCGGCACGGAGTTCGTGCCGGACGACGGGCTCCGACCGGACGCGGCCCTCGACGCCCGCGAGCGTCGCGCCCTCCTCGCGCAGAGCGCGGAGACGCTGTCGGCGCGCGAGCGCGAGCTGCTCGCGCTCCACTACGAGCACGGCCAGAACTTCCGCGAGATCGGGATCCGCTTCGGCGTCTCGGAGTCGCGCATCTCGCAGCTCCACACCCACGCGATCCAGCACATCCGCGCCAGGATCGCGGCCTGAGCCCGGGCGCTCCACGCGCCAGTCGAGACGACGCTTCGAGCGGCCGCGCAGCGCGCCGCCGGGACCAACAAGGATCTTGGAGGGGGACGAGGATGTTGCAGAGCAGAACGCGGGTCGCCGATCGGTACGAGATCGAGGCGGTCGTGGGGAAGGGAGGGATGGGCGCGGTCTACCGGGCGCTGGACACCGCGACGGGCGAGAGGGTCGCGCTCAAGACGCTGCACGAGGACTTCTACGAGCGCGACGACCTGGTGAAGCGCTTCGAGCGCGAGGCCCGCGCAGCCGCGAGCGTCGGGCATCCGAGCATCGTGGGCGTGCGCGCGGCGGGCACCGACCGGGCGCTGCGGCTGCGGTACATCGTGCAGGAGTTCCTGCGTGGGGCCGACGTGGCCGGCTGCCTCAACGAGCTCGGGATCCTCTCGCCGCTCTCGACCCTCGCCATCGCCCTGCCCGTGATGGACGCCCTCGTCGCGGCCCACGCGGCGGGCATCGTCCACCGGGACGTCAAGCCGGAGAACCTGTTCCTGCACGAGACCGACGACGGGCGCGTCGTGCCGAAGCTCATCGACTTCGGCATCGCGAAGGTCGTCGAAGACCTGGACCGGACCGCGCGCACCGCCACGGGCCTGGTGTTCGGGACGCCCTGGTACATGTCCCCGGAGCAGGCCCTCGGGGACTCCGCCATCGACGCGCGCACGGACGTGTGGAGCATGGCCGCGACGGTCTACGAGATGCTCTGCGGGACGCTGCCGTTCGGGGCCAGCAGCGCCAACGCGGTGATGGCGCAGATCATCTACGGGAGCCCCGCGCCGCTGCGGCGGCACTGGCCGGGCGCTCCCGCCGACCTGGAGGCGGTGCTGCACAAGGCCCTCCAGCGCGACCTCGGCCAGCGCTACGCCACGATGGCGGAGTTTCGCGACGCCCTCGCCTCCTGCGACCTGTGGCGGGGCGTCACCCCCGAGATCGCCAGCAGCCTCCGGCCCCGGCCAAGCGCCTTCGAGGGCATCCGAGACATCCTCCCGATGGAGTTCAGGGACGATCCGGGCGCCCTGGCGCACCGGACCGAGCCGTCGCCGCCCGTCGCACCCGCGAGCGCCGCTCCGGGCCCGCGTCTCGAGCCCCCCGCGGTACCGCGGCCACCTCGCAGGACCCCGGAGCCCCGCCGGACCGCGGCCGCCGATCGGCAGAGCGCTGGGCTCCCCGCCCTCGGGAGCGCGCTGGCGAGGATGGGAGCCCTCCTCGGGTTCGACCGCTTCCGTCCGGTGCAGGGCGCCGCGACCCCGGACGGCTGACTCCCTCAATCCCCTCCGATGTCCCTTGAAGAGTGCGTGCAATCCCCTTTCGACGAAGGGCAGGGCGTCGTCCTCATTGAAGAGACGATGTTCTGCTTCTCGACATGACCATCCCTGGTCTCCGATCAGACTCCCATTGATCGTTACGACGTCTGGCTCGACCTGCGTAAAGCTCGTGAGCACGGCAAGACCCGCCAATACCCCTCCGCCGCCATCGATCTCCGGGGCACGCCGAGCGCGCACTGTGGAGAGAAGTCCCGTGGAGCGCACGCCTCAGGGGCAAACGGGGTACGACCTTGCGTGATCTGGTTGCGTGGGCGATGATGCCCGCGTTTCTGGGCTCGATCTGGCGTGCGCCTGCGTTGTCTGACCGCGCCTGACGGGGTCGCGACAGCGCTCGGATATTCGAGGGCTACGGCGTCGGGAGCCGGTGGCGGACAGGGTCGAGGCGCAGGGCGGGAGGCGATCGATTCGATGCAGTCAACGGGAGACGTGCTGGGATGGAAAAGCCATTAAGGGTTCTCCTCGTTGAAGACAGTGAAGACGACGCGCTGCTGCTGATTCGGGAGCTGCGGCGCGGTGGCTACGCCGTCGAGTGGGAGCGCGTCGACACCGAGGCTGACTTGCGCGTAGCGCTGGCGCGGGTGCCCTGGGACATCGTCTTTTCCGACTTCCATATGCCCGCCTTCAGCGCGCAGGGGGCCTTCGCCGTGGTGCAGGCCCACGTGCTCGACGTGCCCTTCATCATCATCTCGGGCACCGTCGGCGAGGAGACCGCCGTCGCCGCCATGCGCGAGGGCGTGAACGACTATCTCATCAAGGGATCGCTCGCCCGGCTCGTGCCGGCGGTCGAGCGCGAGCTCAAGAAGGTCGCCGACCGGCGCGAGCAGCGCGCGCTGGAAGATCGACTGCGGGAGACGCGGGCGCAGCTCGAGCAGATCGTGGCGGCGATTCCCGACGTGTTCTGGTCGGCGCGGGTCGTCGACCGGCGGCCGATCATGGTGTTCGTCACGCCCTCGTGCCGAGGCGTGCTGGGGGAGGAGGCAGAGACGCTCCTCGAGCGCCCCAACCTCTGGATCGACATGATCGACGAGGTCGATCAGCCCGAGGTTCGCGTCGCGCTGTCGCGCGCCATCGACGCGGCGACCCCGGCCACCATCGCGTACCGCGTGCGCGTGAACGGCGAGGTGCGCTGGATCGAGAACGCGGTGGTGCCCATCGTCGAGGGCTCCCGGGTGACCGCGCTGCGGGGCGTCGCGCGCGACGTCTCCGCGCGCCGGGCGCTGGAGGAGCAGCTCATGTTCGCCGACCGCATGGTCTCGATGGGGACGCTCGCCGCGGGGGTGGCCCACGAGATCAACAACCCGCTGGCGGTGGTGCTCGCGGGAATCGAGTTCGCGAGCGAGGCGCTCGACGGCCCGGGCCACGGCGGGGCGCTGTCGCACTCCGAGGCCCGCGAGGCGCTGAGCGACGCCAGCGAGGGCGCCGAGCGGGTGCGCACCATCGTGCGGGACCTCAAGCTCTTCTCCCGGGTCGACGACGAGCGCAGCGAGGCCGTCGACGTGCGCGCCGTCTTCGAGTCGTCGATCAGGATGGCGTGGAACGAGATCCGCCACCGGGCGAGGCTGGTGCGGGTCTACTCCGACGTCCCGCTCGTCGAGGCCAACAACGCGCGCCTCGGGCAGGTGTTTCTCAACCTCCTCATCAACGCCGTGCATGCCATCGACGAGGGGCGGGTCAACGACAACGAGATCCGCGTCACGATCTCGCTCGACCCGCGGGGCCGCGTGGCCGTCGAGGTGAGCGACACCGGCTGCGGGATACCGCCCGATGTCGCCGGGAGGATCTTCGAGCCCTTCTTCTCCACGAAGCCCATCGGCGTCGGCACGGGCCTCGGCCTGTCGATCTGTCGGCGCATCCTGGAGCGATTCAACGGCACCATCGACGTCCGGAGCGAGCCGGGGCGCGGCGCGACGTTTCGCGTGCTCCTGCCGCGGGCGGTCGAGCGGGAGGTCTCCGCGCCGCCGGTGTCGGTGCTGCCCGAGCAGGCCGCCCTCCGCGCGAAGGTCCTCGTGATCGACGACGAGCCCTCGATCGGCATCATGATGTGCCGCACGCTCGCCGACCTGTGCGACGTCCGCTCGACCACCCGCGCCGCCGAGGCGCTCGCGTGGATCGCCGAGGGCGCCGACTTCGACGTGGTGTTCTGCGACCTCATGATGCCGGACTTCACGGGCATGGACCTGCACGCCGAGCTGCAGCGCGTCGCGCCATCGATGACCGACCGGATGATCTTCATGACCGGCGAGGCCTTCACTCGGCGCGCGCGCACCTTCCTCGATTCGGTGCCCAACGCGAGGCTCGAGAAGCCCTTCGACCTGCGCACCCTCCGGGCCCTCGTCGAGCGGCGCGGCCAGGAGGGCGTCGCCGATACTGCGCACACGCCCGCCTGAAACCCCGGCGACCGCCTCACGGTTCTTGCCCGAGCGGCCGATACACACCTCCGACCTGTGAAGGCGCCGTCGCGGCGCGAAGGAGTGTGTCGTGGGTCGCAATTCGATCGGAGCGCTGGCGGGACTCTGGGTGCTGATGATCGTCGCCGGGATGGTCGTCCTCACCCGGCACGTGGCGATCGCCGGGGCGGACGTCGCCACCCTCGCCCGCTGGCCCGCGCGCAGCGCGATCGCCCGCGAGCCCGGTCGCAGCACCCTCCTGTGCTTCGTGCACCCGCGCTGCCCCTGCACCCGCGCGACGATGCGGGAGCTCGAGCGGGTGGTGTCGCGCGCCCCGGGCGCCGCGGTGCGTGTGGTGTTTCGAGACGACCCGGACGGGGACGTGACCTCCGCGCCCACGTGGTCGATGGCGGCGCGGATGGCGGGCGCCCGGCGGGTGCTCGACCGGGGCGGGCTCGAGGCGAGGCGCTTCGGGGCGACGACCTCGGGGCTGGTGCTCCTCTTCGACCCCGATGGGGCGCTGCGATTCCGGGGCGGCGTGACGTCGGGCCGCGGGCACGAGGGGGACAGCGTCGGGGGCGCGGCGCTGGAGGCTGCGCTGCGCGGTCGCCCGGGTGCCCCCGCGTGGGCCCGGGTCTTCGGCTGCGGGCTCGTGGAGCGATGAACGCCGTGATGCGAGCCCGCGCGACGGCGATGAGCGAGACGCCGGGCCCGAGCGAGGAGGCGCGGACGCGCGAGCTCTACCGCGAGCACGACGACGCCGTGACGCAGCGCACAGACCGGATGTTCGCGGCGCTGCTCGGGGCGCAGTGGCTCGTGGCGATCGCCCTGTCGCTCGTGGTCTCACCCTACGCCTGGGAGGGCTCGCAGCGGGCGGTGCACCTGCACGTGTGGGCGGCGATCGCCCTGGGGGGGCTGCTCTCCGCGCCGCCGATCGCGATGGTGCTGCTCAAGCCGGGCAGCGGAATCACCCGACACATGATCGCGGTCGGCCAGGCCGGCTTCTCCGGGCTGTTCATCCACCTCACGGGCGGGCGCATCGAGACGCACTTCCACCTCTTCGGGTCGCTGGCCTTCCTCGCGTTCTACCGCGACTGGCGGGTGCTGATCACCGCCTCCGCCGTCACCGCGGTCGACCACGTCGCGCGCGGGCTGCTCGACCCGATGACCATGTACGGCGTGGCGGCGCCGACGCTGCTGCGCTCGCTCGAGCACGTCGGATGGGTGCTCTTCGAGGACGTCTTCCTGGTCACGTCGTGCCTCCGCGGGCAGCGCGAGATGTGGGAGATCGCCGCGCGTCAGGCCTCCACCGAGGCCGTCACCGAGCAGCACGCCCGGTCCGTCGAGGCCGTCGAGCGGGAGGGCGCGCTCCTCGCGATCGCCACCGAGGCCAGCCGCTCGAAGAGCGAGTTTCTCGCGAACATGTCCCACGAGATCCGCACGCCGATGACGGCGGTGAACGGCTACGCCGACCTCCTCCTCGACCCGGGCATCACCGCGAGCGAGCGCATCAGCCACGTGCAGACCATCCGCCGCAACGGCGAGCATCTGCTCTCGCTCATCAACGACATCCTCGACCTGTCCAAGATCGAGGCGGGGAAGATGACCGTGGAGAGCGTGCCCTGCTCGCCCAGCCAGATCATCGTCGACGTGTGCTCGCTCATGCGGGTGCGCGCCAAGGACAAGGGGCTCGCCTTCGAGGTGGAGTTCCAGACCCCCATCCCTGCGACCATCATGAGCGATCCGACCCGCCTCCGGCAGACCCTGCTCAACCTCGTCGGCAACGCGATCAAGTTCACGAGCCGCGGCAGCGTGCGCATCCTGGCGCGCTGCGAGGGGGCGGCGACGAGCTCCCCCACACTCACCCTGGAGATCGCCGACACCGGCGTGGGTCTCACCCGCGAGCAGCTGGCGCGGCTCTTCCGGCCCTTCGAGCAGGCGGACAACAGCACCACGCGGAAGCACGGCGGCACCGGCCTCGGGCTGGTGATCTGTCAGCGGCTCACGCAGATGCTGGGCGGGGACATCACCGTGCAGAGCCTGCCCGGGCGCGGCAGCTCGTTCTTCATGACCGTCGGCACGGGCTCCCTCGACGGCGTGAAGATGTTCGTCGGCCTCACCGAGGCGGAGATCCCCGAAGGGGGAGGCGACGCGCCGAGGGCCCGCGCGTCGGCCGAGCCGCTCCGCTGCGCCGTGCTGCTGGCCGAGGACGGGGTCGACAACCAGGTCCTGATCTCGACGCTGCTGAAGAAGGCTGGCGCGTCGGTGGTCCTCGCGGAGAACGGCCGCGTCGCCGTCGAGCGCGCGCTCGCGGCGGCGGTGTCGGGCGCGCCCTTCGACGTCATCCTGATGGACATGCAGATGCCCGAGCTCGACGGCTACGGCGCCACCGCGAAGCTGCGGCTCAAGGGGTACCGCGGGCCGATCATCGCGCTGACGGCGCACGCGATGGCGGGCGACCGCGAGCGCTGCCTCAACGCAGGGTGCGACGACTACCTCACCAAGCCGATCCACCGCACGCGGCTCATCGAGACGGCGCGCAAGTGGGTGGAGAAGCAGCGCGCGGAGGGCACCGTCGTCCTGCGCCGCCCGGTGCCGCCGACCGGGGCGCCCGAGCGGGCCACCTCGACCCTCCCCAGCCCGGAGCCGGCGCCCGCGCCGCCGTCGCTGACCGCCGCCTGCACGTCGGAGGAGGCCCTCTTCTCGGAGTTCGCGGGCGACGTCGACATGGCGGAGATCATCGACCTCTTCGTGGACGAGCTCCCCGGTCGGATGGACGAGCTGCGCCGCGCCATCGCAGACGGCGCGACCGCCGACGTGAAGCGCCTGGCGCACCGGCTCAAGGGCGCTGCGGGCGGCTACGGCTTCGGGCCGATCACCGCCATCGCCGGCGAGCTGGAGCTCGCGATCGGGCATGGCGAGGGCGCGGCCGAGACGCAGGAGATCGTCGAGCGGCTGCTCGCGATGTGTGCTCGAGCGCGGCCCTGCGAGCCCGTCGCCGAGGCCGTCTGAGCTCGAGAAAGGAACCACCCCGCCATGCAGACCATCCTCGCGATCGATGATTCTCCGGAGATCCACGCGCTGCTCGACGTCCGGCTGCGGCCCGAGGGCCTGCGCATCGAGCACGCCCTGACGCCCGCCGAGGGGCTCGCGATGGCGGCGACCCGGCAGCCCGACCTGATCCTGCTGGACGTGGAGATGCCAGGGATGGGTGGCATGGAGGTGTGCTCGCGGCTGAAGGCCGACCCGCTCACCTCGATGGTGCCGATCATCTTCCTGACGGGCGCGGAGTCGGTGGACGTGAAGGTCCGCGGCTTCGACCTCGGCGCGGTGGACTACGTGACCAAGCCCTTCGACGCCGCGGAGCTTCGCGCCCGGGTGCGCGCCGCGCTCCGGACCAAGCGCTTCCACGACATGCTCGCGGCCCGCGCGCAGCTCGACGGCCTCACCGGGCTATGGAACCGCGGGTACTTCAACCAGCGGCTCTCCGACGAGGTGCAGGCGGTGCGCCGCTACGGCCGCAGGCTCTCGCTGGTGATGATCGACGTCGACCACTTCAAGCGGCTCAACGACGGGTACGGTCACCCCTTCGGCGACCTGGTGCTGCAGCGCATCGGCGAGGCGCTGTCGGCGTGCAGCCGGATGACCGACTCGGCGTGCCGGTATGGCGGCGAGGAGTTCGCGATGATCCTGACGGAGACGACGGGCGACGGTGCGATGCTCCTGGCCGAGCGGGTACGCCAGACGATCGAGGCGCTCGACTTCCGGCCCAGGGGAAAGCCGGTGCAGGTGACCGCGAGCGTCGGCGTGGCCGACGCGGCCGACCTGGGCCCGTCGACCTCCGCGACGGCCGAGCTCCTGCTGCAGCGCACGGACGAAGCGCTCTACCGGGCCAAGGGCGGCGGTCGCAATCGGGTGGAGCGCGCGTAGTCGACGCGGCGAAGGGGCCGTCACCGAGCCGGGCGGGGCCAGACAGGCGTCGAGGGCCGTGCGGTTCACGTCCGCCCGGTGCCCCCGTGGCATCGGGCGCCCGGTGCGTCGATACTGAGCCGATGACCGTCCCCGTCGACCTCGGTGCCGCGCTCTCGAGCTTCAGCGACCCGTGGCAGCCGCGCACCATCGCCGTCCTCAATGACTACGACGTCCGCGTCGCGAAGACCCTCGGCGAGTTCACCTGGCATAGCCACCCCGACACCGACGAGCTGTTCCTCGTCGTGAAGGGGTCGCTGACGATCCGGATGGAGGCGGGCGACGTCACGCTCGGCCCCGGCCAGCTCTACGTCGTACCGCGCGGCGTGCGGCATCAGCCGGTGTCCAGCGAGGGCGCCGAGATCGTGATCATCGAGCCGAGCGTCACCGTCAACACCGGCGACTCGCCGGGCGCGCTCACTGCCGAGCGCCGCGTCCTGTAGGGCGCATCACGAGGCGCCGCCGCCGGGGGGTGCGGACGCTCACGCGGTGGGCCCGCGTCAGGATCCGTCGACGGCGGCGACGAGGCGGGCGCGGGTGAGGCGCTGGTTGTCGCGCTCGAAGGACGGCGCGTCGTGGCCCGCGAGCGCGTCGTCGGTCTGCGCCGCGAGCCACGCGACGAAGTCCCGCTCGGAGTCGAAGCGCGCGGAGACCTCCTGCATCTGTCCGTCGTAGATGCTGCCGTAGAGGTAGGCGCTGCCGTCGAAGACGAGGCCCATGCCGCAGTAGTCGCGGTGCTGGTGGGCGATCGCGACGCCGCGACGGAGGGCGCCGGCCACCGCGCGGGCGAGCGCGGCGCCGTAGGGTTCGGTCGGGAGCGTCGGGCGCCGGGCGGGGCGTGGGCGGGACTTCATGGCTGGGCGAAGCGTAACAGCCGGGGAGAGCGGCGAGGGGGGGCTTTGGGGCGCGGGAGCTCACCTGCGATCACCCGACCGGCGCGTCGAGCCTGCTGCTCGCGGTGTTCCTGGGGGCGGGTGCCACCCGCGGCGCGGCCCTGGCCTGGATCTCCTTCGACCTCGCGCTGTTCTGCGGGGCGATCGCGGTCTTCCGCGGCGACGCCCCCACGCGGGCCTCGACGCTCGCGTACCGCACCACCGCCTGCGTGCCGGTGCTCGCGACCTTCGCGCAGCTCCACATCATCCTGCCGGCGGCCCACCTCTTCCCCATCGTCTTCGTCGGGTCGCAGATCATCGTCGCCACGATGTACCTGCGCTGGCACTACCTCATCGACGTCCTCGCGGGCCTCAGCCTCGCCGCGTCGGTCTTCGTGTTCAGCACGAGGGCCCTGGACGACCCGCGCCATGACCGGGGCGCTCGGAGACGCCGCGGCGGGAAGCGCCCGGAGGATCTACCGACGGTGGGCCTTCGCTGCGGCTGAGATAGTCTAGGGCTCATCACAGCCCGTGAACGCCACCGCGTTGTACACACCTGATGAGGTAACGAAGCCGCCCAAGGACGATCCGAGGGTGGGCACCGTCGTGGGCGAGAAGTACCGCATCGAGCGCATCGTCGCGTCTGGCGGGATGGGCACCGTCTACGCCGCGGTGAACAGCTGGACCCAGCGGCCAGTCGCGCTGAAGTTTCCGCTCGCGCGCCGAGGGGATCGCGAGACCCTGAGCGACACCGCGGTCGAGCGCTTTCTCCGGGAGGCGCGGGCGGCGTCGCGCATCGAACACCCCAATGTCGTCACTGTTTTCGACCTCGGGCGGGACCGTGACGGCGAGGTGTTCCTGGTGCAGGAGCTTCTCGACGGCGAGACCCTGGCGCAGCGTCTGACACACGACGGCCCGCTGTCCCTCGAGACGGCCCGCGCTCTCCTGCTGCCCGCCATGGACGCCCTCTGCGAGGCCCACCGCCAGGGCGTGGTGCACCGCGACCTCAAGCCCGAGAACCTCTTCATCGCCCGTCGTCCCGAGCGCGCCGAGGTCTTGAAAGTGCTCGACTTCGGCATCGCGTGGCTCGACGACGCCGACCCCGACGACCGGCTCACCCGCACAGGCAGCAGCGTCGGGACCCCCGCTTTCATGTCCCCCGAGCAGTGCCGCGGCGCCGCCGACATCGACGCTCGCAGCGACGTCTGGGCCGTCGCCCTGATCTGGGCCGAGGCCCTGTCGGGTCGCCGGGTGCTCGCCGCGCCGAGCGCCAACGAGGCCATCGCGCGGGTGCTCACCGAGCGCGTCACGCTGCGCCTCCCAGAGGTGCCAGCGCCCCTGGTCGCCGTTCTCCAGCGCGGCGTCGAAGCCCTCCGCGAGGACCGCTGGCCGACCCTGCGCGCGTTCGCCGACGCCCTCGAGGCCGCCTCCGCCCCGTCGCCTGCGCCGCACTCCACGGCCGCTCGCCCGCACCAGCGGCTCGCCTCTGCCCTCATCGCCCTCGCGCTGCTGGTCCTCTTCGGGGTCGCCGTCTCCTTCGCTCGCCGCACTCCCGCGCGCCCGTCGCCGGGCCCAGCTCCCTCGAACCCGGTCGCAGTGTCTGTGTCCTCCCCTGCGCCAGGCGCAGCGCCCGCGCTCCCTCCCGACGTCACCGTGGGGCCTCGCTCCGTCCTCGTGGACGCTCCCCTCGTACTTCCTGTCGAGCGCCCGCTGTCGAGAGGCGCCTCGCGCGCCCCCCTACGCCCGCGCGTGCCGCTCCCACCACCGTCGACCGCGGTCGGAGTCAACCGCGCGCCCATCCTGGAACCCTGAGCCCGTGCGCACCGCCCCGCTCTGCATCGCCCTCACCGCCGCGGCCCTCGCGCGCTCGCCAAGCGTCCACGCCCAGGACCACGAGCCGCTGCTCCGTCAGGGCGTCGAGCTCCGTCGGCGGGGCGACGACGCCGCCGCGCTCCAGGCGTTCTCCGCGGCGTACGCCGCACACCCCGAGGCCCGCACCGCCGCCCAGCTGGGCGCAGTCCACCAGGCGCTCGGCCACTGGCGCGACGCCGAGCGCTTTCTCCGCGAGGCCCTCGCCGCCGTGGGCGACCCGTGGATCATCCGCAACCGCGTCGCCCTCGAAGCCTCCTCGGCCGAGGTCTCCCGCCACCTCGGGACGCTCGATCTGCAGGGTGAACCGCCCGGCGCCGAGGTGCTCATCGATGGCCACCCGATGGGCCGACTGCCGCTCGCGGCGCCGCTGCGGGTCGTCGCCGGCGTGCTCACCGTCACGCTCCGCGCCGAGGGGCACAGCAGCGCGGTCCACCGCGTCGTGGTCGAGCCCGGCACCTTCGCGCGCGAGACCTTCGACCCGCTCTCGCCCGAGCCCGTAGCGCCCGTCGTGGCGCCCACGCCCGCGACGCTCCTGCTCGGCCCTGCGACGCCTGTCTCGCCGCCCGCGATGCCTCCCGCGCAGGTGGTGTTTCGCCCCGTGTCACGGCGGGATCCTGTGCCCCTGGTCTTCGCCTCGCTGAGCGGCGCGGCGCTCTCCCTGGGGCTCGCGGCGATCGTCGCGCGCGAAGGTACGGCCTCGACCTTCAACACCACCTGCCCCTCGGCGGGCGCTGTTCCGTGCGACGGGCTGACCTCCCAGTTCGATGCGTGGGGCGTCGTCGCCGCGGTGGCGATCCCCGTCGGTATCCTCGCCGCTGGCGTGTGCGTGTGGCGGGTGCTTTCGCGATGAAGCGCCTCGCCATCCTCGCCGCCCTCGCGCTCCCGGCGTGTAGCACCCTGGTGGGGCAGGGAAGTTCCGCGGACGCGGGGCGCCTCTCGGACGTGGACGATGCGACCGCCCGCGACACATCCCCGGGCGCCGATGTCGGGACGGCGCCCGATGTCCCCGCGGTGCGCGCCGCCTGCCTCGGCGCCCCGCTCGGAACCCCTGGTGACGTGCTCCCCGCGGCGCCAGGATGGACGAGCGTCGCGGCGCTCCCCGCCGGAGCAACAGCGCGCGCCATGCTGTTCGACGACCGGGGCGGGCTCCTCGTCGGCGCGTACGCGCCCTTCCCCGGCGCGCGGGGCACCTACGACGCGCTCTTCCTCCGCTTCGAACCGGGCCTCACGCTCGACCGCAGCTTCGGCGACAACGGCCGCCTCCAGGTGGACGCGGTCGCCGAGCGTCCTGGCGTGGACGTGATCACGGACGCCGAGGTCGACGCCGCCGGGCGCCTCGTCTTCGCGGGATGGAGCGCGGTCGCCGGGGGCGCGGACAACCGCGGCGTGGCGATCCGCTTCCTCCCGAGCGGCGCGCTCGACCCCGACTTCGGTCGCGGGGGTGTCGCCACGGTGGCGGCCGCGGGGGGCTTCTCCCCCTACGCGCTGCACGTCGACGATCGCGGCGTCGTGCTCGCGGGAACGACCATCGACAACTACCTGGGCGTGGTGGGCGTGGCCGCGCGCCTCGACGACCGCGGCGCGCTCGACCCTGCCTTCGGCGACCGCGGGCTGCTCACGGTCCCGAACTCCCTCGCCCTGCGTGACCTCGTCGCCGACGGCGACGGCTACCTCGCGCTCACGGGCGACCCCGATCGCCTTCAGCCCGCGCTGCTGCGCCTGCGCCGCGATGGCAGCGTCGACACGACCTTCGGCCTCGCGGGCCGCGCCGTGCACCCGCGCGCCTGGGACGTCATTCCCGCCGCGCTGCGACGCCTGCCCGACGGGCGCGTCCTCGCGGCCGGGGCGTACGTGCCCATCCACAACGCGGTCACCGGACTCCAGACGCTCATGCGCTTCGAGGCGGACGGGCGCGCCGACCTCAGCTACGGCCGCGAGGGGCTGGCCGAGGAGCGAGCCGGCGCGACCTCCTTCGTGACGTCGTCGCCCTTTCTCGCCGTGCAGTGCGACGGGTCGGTGCTCACAACGACCACCGCGTCGGGATCGTCGGCGATGGTCCATCGCTTCACGCCCGACGGACTCCCCGACCCGACCTTCGGGCGCGACGGCAGGGTGGTCCTCCCGCGCCTCGCCGTCCCGACGTTCGGCCAGGCGCTGCGGGTCGCTCCCGACCAGCGCAGCGTGCTGGTGCTCAGCGTCGCGTCCGACGGGCGCCTCGGCCTGCACCGCCTCGCGCTGTAGCGTCCGCGCCACCCGTGGCGTCCGCGCCACCCCCCGTGAGACCTGGAATTCCAGTGGTTTCGTGCTGGTCCGTGGCTTGCGATGGGGCGCTCCATGCAACGTAGGAGAGCGCCTCGAATGATGCAGCAGCGATGGATGATGGGTGTGCTCGCGGTGATGGCCGCGGGCTGTGGTTCGACCCCGAGCAGCACCGCGAGCGACGCGGGCAGCGGCGCGGACACCGGCGGAGGCAGCCGCCCGGCGGACACGCGGTCCACTCGTCCGGTGACCACGGTCGAGAGCCCCGGCGAGCCCGAGTCCCCGACGGAGGACCTTCCCCCGGACGAGGCCGCCGCGGGCAGCGTCGGCGAAGGGACCGACGCCATCGGCGCCTGCCACATCACCTCGCCCACGGGTCTCAACGCGCGGCTCTGCGTGGACTACAACGACGGCTACGACGCCGACAGCGCGGGAGAGCACTGCCGCGGGCAGGGCGGGACCTTCAACGCGGGTCAGGGCTGCGATCGCACCAACTCGCGCCTCGTGGGCAACTGCACCATCGCCGCGGAGATGCGCACGCGCGTCGCGTACGCCTACCGGATTCCGGCGACGCGCTCGATGCCCGACCCCCCGACGCTCGACGCGGAGGAGGTCACCACCTGGTGTCAGGCCCAGATGGGCACGGCGCCCGCGGCGGAGACGCCCACCAACACCGGACGCTGCACGTACACCGGCGACCAGAATTTCCTCGCGGTCGCCCGCGTGCGGACCTGCGTCAACTACGACCAGGGCTTCAGCGAGGCCGACGCGCGGGCGGAGTGCGCGGGCCGTCAGACCTACGGCAACGCGACCTTCGCCGAGCAGAGCTGCTCCGTAGGCACGGCGTCGCCGGGCTGTCGCTTCGCGATGGGCAGCCGCACCTGGACGGTTCGCCAGGACTGGACCTACCGCTCGAGCCCGCCCTGGGACAACGACACCTGCACCTCGGACGACCGCGCCTGCTTCCGCCGCGACTGCGAGACGGCGGGCGGCATGTACGTGACGGGGCCCTGAGCGATGCGACCGAACCCATCCCTCCGTAGGAGTCCGGTGGTGCCGCTGCTCGGCGCGCTGCTCGCGCTCGGCGCCTGCGACGACAGCCCCGCGACCTCCGACAGCGACGCGGGTATCACGGGCGGATCTGACGCGGCCACCGGGCCCATCCTGGCGGGCGACGACCCCTGCATGGGCGTCCCCGAGGAGGGGCGCTGCGCCGCCGACGGGCAGCTCGAATACTGCTCCGTCCCGACGGACGTCGACGAGGACGAGAGCGCTCCGGTCGAGGTGGTGCGCACGGCCTGCGACATGGGCGAGCGCTGCGCGGTGAACGACGGCTACGCGGAGTGCGTCCCTCAGGGGGAGTGCCGCACCGGCGACACCTCCTGCGCGGCCGACGGCGCGCTGCGGCGCTGCACGGACGGGCGCTGGGCGAGCGAGCCCTGCGCGACGGAGTGCATCGACACCGGCCTCGGCGCGGCGAGCTGCGCCCCTTCGGCGGCAGCGGGCAACCGTCGCACGCTCCGGGTGACCTTCGACGCGCGCGAGCCCAATGAAGGGCGCACGGACTGGGCGACGGAGACCGTGACCCGCAACGCCGAGGGCTTCCAGGTGGTGGTGTTCCGCGGGATGGAGCGCCTCGACGAGGGGCGCACCGGCACGGGCGACCAGGCGGGGAGGGTGGAGATCGCTCTCCCGAGCGAGGCATTGGACGACGTGCGGGTGGTGGTGAGCGCCATCCAGGACGACGGCGCCCAGGCGATCGCTCTGGCGCTGGCCGACCCCAACGTGGGCGCGATGCGGCTCACGCCGGGCTTCGCTCCGAGAGAGCCGCGGCTGTGGTCGTGGGAGTTCCGGGCCAGCGCGATCCAGGGCGACGCGCTGCACATCGCCGAGCGCGACGGGGCGGGCGCCGCCAACGTCTACAACGTGCTGCACCGGGCCTGGCGCGAGGTGCGCCGCCGGTACACCACGCGGCGTCCCCTCTCGGTGCTCGCGTGGGCCGGGGAGGGGACCACCTACACCTGCGGGGCCTGCTTCAACACCCGGCCCGTCGACGCGTTCGACGCCAGCTTCCGCTCGCAGGTCTGGATGCCCATCGGGGGCACGGACCACCAGGAGTGGTCCGACGCCGTCGTCGGCCACGAGGTCGGGCACTGGGTCATGGCGAGCTTCGGGCGCTCGCCGGGCGAAGGCGGATCGCACAGCATCGGCGTCCCGACGATGCCCGGACAGGCGTGGAGCGAGGGCTTCGCGACGTGGTTCAGCTACGAGCTCCTCCGCTGGCCGGCCTACGTCGACCGTCAGGGCGGTTCGATGTTCTGGGCCGACATCGCCAACCGCAGCTACCACCGCATGCGCACCTGGCAGCGCCCCTCCGCCGAGGCCACCGGGGGACTCACCCAGCGCCACGACGAGAACGACGTCGCGGCCACCCTGCGCACGCTCGCGGCCGACGACGCGGCGCCGCTGTTCACCGCGCTGGCGAGCACCCGGATGCGCACGGCGCCCTTCGCTCGCGGCTACAACCGCCACACCTGGGAGCGCGGGCTACGCAACATCCGCCGCACCAGCACCTCCGCGCCGTTTCTGGGCGACATGCTCGACGCCCTCAACTGCGCGTCGTTTCCGCGCGACGCCATCGACCGCGCGACCGTTCCGGACACCCACTACCCCTACCCCTCGGACATGCCGCTGTGCGGCGCGGGAGGGAGCTGAGCCATGCGCATCGCCCTCATCCTACTGACCCTCACGGCCTGCGCCGCTCCCCGCGTCGAGCCATCACCGCGTCCCGCGCCCCAGGCCGCTCCACATGCCCATGTGTCGGCCCCGGCACGGGTCACCCTGGAGAGCCTCTCGGTGACCCGCGTCGAGGGACGCTCCCCCGATGGGCTCGCGGGCACCAGCACACCACCAGCGACCGCGGGATCGTGGACCGAGGCACAGCTGGTCGCCCGGGTGATCCTCAACGCGTCGGCCGATCTACCGGTGGCGGTGACCCTCTCGCTGCCGCAGGGGGCCACCCTGCGCTCCGGGCGCGCGCAGTTCACGCTCCCGTCGTTGCGAGCCGGGACCGTGGTTGAAGAGCGTTACACCATCGTCTACGCCGCCGCGCCCGCGGAGCCCGTGGTGCTTCGGGCGCACGCCGCGGGCGAGGACTTCGGGTTCCACGCCGAGGCGCAGTGGCGCTTCGGTCGCCCGGAGGCTCCGGCGGTGCGGGTGGCGGCCGACGGGACCCGCCTCGTGCTCGGTCGACACGACTTCGGCCCATCGGTGCGCGTGCACCGTTGACCTCCCGGTCGGGCTACAGTGCCCGACCGTGACCGCAGCGGCGACAGAGATCATCCAGGGCGCCAGCGCCCCGTCGGTGCGGCGCTTCTCCGTGCGCGTGCTTCAGGGCTTCGACCTCGGCTGCGAGGCCGCGAGCGAGGCCGGGCGGTTGACCGTCGGCACCGACGAGGGCGCCACGCTGCGGCTCACCGACCGCACGGTCAGCCGTTTTCACGCAGAGTTCGAGTCGATCGAAGGGTCGGTGGTGCTGCGCGACCTCGGCAGCAGCAACGGCACCCGCGTCGGTGCGATAGGTGTCCGCGAGGTGCTGTTTCGCCGCGACGCCGAGGTGATGGTGGGCCGCACCCGCCTCGCGCTGACGCTGACCGACCGCCCGGTCGCGATCGAGCTCACCGTGGCTTCGCAGTTCGGTCGGCTCATGGGCAACTCGATGGCCATGCGCGCGGTGTTCGCGGCCCTCGCCCGTGCCGCGCCCACCAGCGCGCCGGTGCTCCTCACGGGCGAGTCTGGGACCGGCAAGGAGCTCGCCGCCCGCGCCCTCCACGACGCCTCGCCCCGCGCTGGGCGCCCCTTTGAAGTGGTGGACTGCGGCGGCCTCGCGCCGACGCTCATCGAGAGCGAGCTGTTCGGCCACGAGCGCGGGGCCTTCACGGGCGCGCACGCGGACAAGGCCGGCGCCTTCGAGCGAGCGGACGGCGGAACGGTGTTCCTCGACGAGCTCGGGGAGCTGCCGGTCGAGGTGCAGCCCAAGCTGCTGCGGGTGCTCGCCGAGGGGGAGATCCGGCGGGTGGGCAGCGTACGGGGGCGCAAGGTCGACGTGCGCGTGGTGGCGGCGACCCACCGCGACCTGCGCCGCGAGATCAACGTCGGGCGCTTCCGGGCAGACCTGTTCTATCGCCTCGCGGTGATCCAGGTACGGATGCCCGCGCTGCGCGACCGGATCGAGGACCTTCCGCTGCTCGTTCCGACGCTGCTCGCGGCGATCGAGCGGGAGCGCGGCGTCGAGGCGGAGGCCCCGCCGGACAGTCCCCTCTGGGCCGAGCTCGCGCTGCACGACTGGCCCGGCAACGTGCGGGAGCTGCGCAACCACCTGGAACAGTGGGCGATCCTGCGCGAAGCGACGCTCGTGCCCATGCCGTCGACCGCGTCGGCGGGGGCGGCGGCGAAGCGCCCCGAGAGCGAAGGCATCCCCGAGCTCGAGGCGGCCTTCGTGGGGTTCGAGCCGATGCCTCTCCGGGCGGCGCGGGAGGTGGTGCTCGACCGCTTCGATCGGCACTACCTCACCCGGCTGCTCCAGGCCACGGCGGGCAACGCGACGGAGGCCGCTCGGCGCGCGGGCGTCGACCGCGTGACCATGTTCCGTCTCCTGCGCCGGCTCGGCCTGCCTCGGGGCTAATGGCCGACAGGCGTCGAGATCGTGCTCATCGAGCCGAGCGTCACCGTCAACACCGGCGACTCGCCGGGCGCGCTCACCGCCGAGCGCCGCGTCCTGTAGGGCCCCGTCGCGCGCCACCGTGAACACCGCCAGCCCTCCCCCCTCCGTCGCCTTCCTCACGCTCGACGACCGCAGCGCGTACGTCATCGACGACGAGCTCGCCATCGCCGAGCTCCGCGCCCGGGCCTGGCGCGTCGAGGAGATTCCCTGGCGCCGCCGGGGCGTCGACTGGGGCGCCTTCGACCTCGTGGTCATCCGCACCACCTGGGACTACCAGCACGACCTCGACGCCTTCCTCGACGCACTCTCCGCCATCGAGTCCGCGGGCGTCCCCCTCGCCAACCCGAGCGCACTCGTCCGCTGGAACGCCCGCAAGACCTACCTCCGCGACCTCGCCGCGCGGGGCGTGCGGGTGGTCCCGACCCGCTGGGGCGTCGGGCTCTCCGCCGAGGGGCTGCGCTCGCTCTGCGACGCGCTGGGCGACGGCGGCTGCGTGCTCAAGCCGACGGTGAGCGCCAACGCGCACGACACCTGGCGCCTCCCTCGCGACCTGGACCTCTCCGTCGCCGCGGAGCTCGCCTCTCGCTTCACCGACCGCGAGTGGATGGTCCAGCCCTTCGTGGCCTCGGTGCTCGACGAGGGCGAGTACTCGGTCTTCTACTTCGACGGCTCGTACAGCCACGCCATCGTGAAGCGCCCGAAGTCCGGGGATTTCCGGGTGCAGGAGGAGCACGGCGGGCTCATCGCGGGCATCGATCCCGACCCCTCGCTTCGCCTCGCCGCCGACCGGGTGATGGCCGCGCTCGACGAGGCCCCGCTCCAGGCGCGCGTCGACCTCGTGCGCCTCGACGACGGATCGCTCGCCCTGATGGAGCTCGAGGCCATCGAGCCGTCGCTCTACTTCCGCACGCACCCACGGGCCGCGGAGCGCTTCGCCGACGCGCTCGCCCGCTACCTCTCCCGCCGCTGAGCCGCCGCTCAGAACACCACGGTCGTCGGCACCCGGCGGTTGGTGGCGGTGCCGTCGCCGAGCTGACCGAACTCGTTGTCGCCCCAGCAGCGCAGCTCGCCGCTGTGGAGTCGGGCGCAGGTGTGCGCGTCCCCGAGGGTCACCTCGGCGACCCCGCCGAGGCCAGGGACGACCGTGGGAGAGCGTCGGGTGCCGTTGGTTCCGTCGCCGAGCTGGCCGGAGCTGTTGCGGCCCCAGCAGCGCAGCGTGGCGTCGGTCATCCGCGCGCAGAAGTGGCCGCCGCCGCCGGACACCGAGGCCACCCCATCGAGCCCCGCGACCCTGACGGGCGTCGATCGGCTGGTGATGGTTCCGTCTCCGAGCTGGCCGTACTCGTTGCGCCCCCAGCACCAGACGGTGCCGTCGCTGCGCGCCGCGCAGGCGCTCGACAGCGACACCGCGAGCGACGTGACGCCGGTGAGCCCCGTCACCGCGACCGGGGCGTTGCGCTGCGTGAGGCTGCCGTCGCCGACCTGGCCGTAGTCGTTGCCGCCCCAGCAGACCACCGTGCCGCCGGCGCGCCGCGCGCACGACGTGACGTTGCCGAGGTCCACCTGCGCCGCGTCGGCGAGGAGCGAGACCAGCGTCGGGGTCGGCCTCGCGTTGATGGTCCCGTCGCCGATGGCGCCCACGGCGTTGTAGCCCCAGCAGCGGAGGCTCCCGTCCGCGCCGCGAGCGCAGGCGTGGTAGTCCCCCGCGGCGACCTCGGCCGCGCCCGACAGCCCCGACACCGTCGTGGGCGTGAGGCTCCCGGAGTCGGCGCCATCGCCTAGCTGCCCGTACTGGTTGCGCCCCCAGCAGCGCGCTCCGCCGCTCGCGAGCCGCGCGCAGGAGAACTCCCTCCCTCCGCTCACCTCCGCGGCGCCGACCAGCCCGCTCACCGGCGTCGGTCGGGAGCGAGCCACGGTGGTGCCGTCGCCGAGCTGCCCGTAGTCGTTGGCTCCCCAGCAGCGGACCTCGCCCGACGGAAGCCGCGCGCAGGTGTGGGCACGGCTCGCGCTCACCTGGCTGACCGGGGTGGGCACCACGACCGGAGGCACATCGACGACCGGAGGCACATCGACGACCGGAGGCACATCGACGACCGGAGGCACATCGACGACCGGAGGCACGTCGACGACCGGAGGCGCGTCGGTGACGGCGGGCGCGTCGGTGACGGCGGGCGCATCGACGAGCGCAACGACGTCGGTGACGGCCGCGTCGATGGGGAACGAGGTGTCCGTGGGCGCGGGTGCGTCGAGGCCGGTGGGCGCGTCGGCGTCGCCGGCAGCCGGCACGTCGGAGAAGAGCCCGCTGACCGGGAGCGGCGCGCAGGCGGCGAGCAGCGAGGCGACCAGCGAGAGGCGGGCGAAGGGGGTCATGAGCGAGGTACTCCGGGCGGAAGAGACGGAGACTGACTCACCCCCGGGCGGGCAGCACGCTCTCGAAGCGCTTCGACGAGGACTCGCTCACGGCCAGGCACACCACGGTCTGGTCGTCGGCCTGGGGCGCGTCTTCGACGAACTTGTCGAGGTCGCCCAGCACCGCCTCGAGCACCTGACGCGCCGAGCCGCCGGAGCGCTCGAGCACCGCGTGAAGCCGCTCGACCCCGTAGAACTCGCCCGCCATCGAGCGCGCCTCGATGATGCCGTCGGTGTAGAGCACCAGCACGTCGCCGGGCTGCAGCTTCACCTGCGCCTCGGCCACCTCGACGCGCGCCTCGACGCCCACCGGGAGGCAGCGCGCCTCGGCGTACTCCAGCGGGGTCACCCGGCCGCCGCGCAGCAGCAGGGGTGTGGTGTGGCCGGCGTTCGAGAAGCGCAGCACCTGCTGCGTCAGGTCGAGCGACAGGAACACCATCGTCACGAACATCCCGTCTTCGGCGACCTCCGAGAGCGCCCGGTTGACGCGCTGGATGATCCGCCGCGGGTGCGACTCCACCGGCGCCGCGAAGCGGATCTCGCTGGTCACCCGCGCCATGAAGAGCGCGCCGGAGATGGCCTTGCCGGACACGTCGCCGACCACCATCGCGAGGCGCGTCGGGTCGAGCCAGAGGAAGTCGTAGAAGTCCCCGCCGACGTGGAAGGCCGGCTCGTAGTGCACGGCGAAGTCGAGCCCCGACACCTTCGGAGGCTCGCGGGGCAGCAGGTTGCGCTGGATCTGCCGGGCGAGGCGCAGGTCGTAGTCGAGGCGCTCGCGGGCGAGCAGGCGGTGGTGCAGCCCGATGAGGTGCAGCGCGATGCCGGCCTGGCTGGCGAGGCCCTGGAGCAGGTCGAGGTCGTCCTGGGTGAAGTACCCGAGGGCCGTCTCCGCGTCGACGTGCAGGATGCCCAGGTGCTCGCCGCGGAAGGACAGCGGCGCCCCCATGCGCCACCCCACGGCCCCCTCCTCCAGCGGCGGTACGGTCCCATCGGGCATCGGCAGGAGCAGCGGGTTCTTGATGACCAGCGTGTCCATCGGGCCGATGGGCGTGTCGGTGGTCGCGCGCAGCAGCACCGAGTGCCCCTGGCGCAGCACCCGGTCGACCACCTGCTGGGAGATGTCCATGGTGGGCTGGGCGCCGGGGGTCTCGCGCCCCTTGCGGCGGCGCGCGGCCTGCGTGCGGAGCTGCCGCGAGCGCTGGTCGAAGGTCACCGCGGCCACCGCCGAGGCCTGCGGGAATACCTCCAACAGTATTCCGCAGACCTTCTCCAGCAGCGCGTTGGCGTCGAGCGTGCTCGCGACGGTCTCCGAGATCCGGTACATCGCCTGGAGCTTGCGCTCGAGCCTCGCCGGGTCGATGGGGCGCCCGGAGGGGCTCTTGCCGGTGCCGGGCGCGAGGCCCTGCTTCAGGTTGAGGCCGAGGTGCGCGACCTCGATCATGTTGAGCGTGTGCTCGGCGGTGTCCTGGGTGATGCGCACCGAGGTGCTCTCGGCCTGCGCCACCATGTCGTCGCTCAGGTCGATGCGGAAGCGCGACGCGCCGATCTCCACCTCGTCGCCGTGCCGCAGCCGCGAGCTCCCCTGGATGCGCCGCCCGTTGACGAAGGAGCCGTTGCAGCTCCCGAGGTCTTCGAGGGCGTAGCCGTCGCCCTCGCGGCGGATGCGCGCGTGCCGGCGCGAGATGCGCTGGTCGGGGATGCAGATGTGGCAGTCGAGCCGCCGGCCGAGCAGGCACTCTCCTGCGTCAAGGCGGTAGACCTTGCCGACGTCTTGCGGGCCGAGGGTGACGATGCTGGCCACGGCGCGGTCAGAACCCCTTGAGCGCCTCGTCGGCCGTGGGGAAGATGGGCAGCGCCTGGTCGAGCCGGAGCATCGCGAAGATGTCCTTCGGCTGCCCGGCGACCCCGGCGACCCGCACCGCGCCGCCGAGCGCCCGGAGGCGCTTGAAGAGCGACACGATGATGGCCACCCCGGAGCTGTCGATGACCTTCACCGCGGACATCTCGAAGACCACCTTGATGCCGCCGCGCTCGACCAGCTGCTCCACGAGGAGGCGGGCCTCGGGGACGGTGAGTGCGTCGAGGTTCTCTTCCTGCACCCGCAGGACGACCACGCCAGCCTGCTCGGTGAGTTCATGCTTCAGCATCGGGGATCCCCATGGGAGGTCGCGGACGATACCGCCGCGCATTCGGAGAGAGTCTTGGTCATGGTGAGGAGGTTCTTGTCCTGACGGCGCTCGTAGGTGACGGAGGACATGGCGTTGCGGATGATGAAGAGCCCCATGCCACCTTCGGAGAGGCTGTCGAGCGCGGGCACCTGGTCGCTGGCTCCGGCGTCGTCGAAGTCGAAGCCGGCGCCGTGGTCGATCATGCGGAGGACCACCTCGTCGTCGTCGACCAGGAGGACCACCTCGACCTCCCCCGGGGTGACCGCGTAGGCGTGCTCGACGATGTTGTTGAAGGCTTCGTTGTAGGCACTCATGAGACGCCACTCCAGACCCGCGCAGCCAGCGTCGCGTTCGACGCGCAGGCACACGGCCCGGACCATCGACCCGACCAGGTCGCGAAACCGCAACTCGCCCGGAACGCTGGCTGTGAACTTCAGCGGCAACGATTCACCGTCTCTCAAGCCTGGAACCCTACCACCGATGCGCGAGGGGGTGGAACGCCCAATCTCAGGGGCGCACGGTGCAGATGCGCTGCCCCATCGAGTCGGCGGTGACCAGGCAGGCGCCGTTGGTGAAGGGGCACTCGGCGTCCGTGGTGCAGCGCAGCAGGCACACCGGGTCGCCGTTGTTGAGGCGGACGCAGGCGCTGTTGGCCGGGCACTCCGAGGAGGCCGCCCCGGTGGGGGTGGTGCAGCGCGAGGTGCAGAAGAGCGCTGTGCGCCCGGACGGCGCGGTGGTCGACAGGCAGAGCGAGGTGTCTCCGCCGCAGAGCACGGTGCGCGAGCAGTTCTGGTAGGGCGGGTCGTTGGCGCAGCCGAGGGCCGCAGACAGGCAGAGGGCGGTGAGCAGCAGGCGCATGGCGGGCGGCACCCTAACACCAACCCCCGACCCTTCGCGATGGCCTCTACAGGAGGGGGTGAGAGATCTCAGCCCGCGGCCACGGCGGGCGGCGCGGCCGACCCGAGGCCCTGGAGCACGTCGCGCAGGGCGTCGAGCATCGCGTGGTCGATGACCGTGGCGGAGGCGCCGAGGTCGACCCTCAGCCCCTCGGCGTCGGACCAGGCGAAGGCCCCGGGGATCGCCAGCATCGCCGCGCGCACCTCGCGCCCCAGCCTCGCCCGGGCGGCCTCGGGGTCGTCGCAGCGCACCTCGAAGACGGCGTCGAAGTCGTCGTCGCCGGTGGTGAGCTCCGAGGGGAGCCCCGGCACCGGCACCTCGCGCTCGCCCTTGCGCGCCAGGGCGATGCGGGGGGTGTTGGAGAGGGAGGGAGCGTGGGCGAGCGGCCTCCCGCCCCAAGGTCCGTCGAGGGCGCTCACCCGGATGGTGTACGCGATGGGCCCGACGCGGCCGTGCAGCGTGGGCACCCCCTGGGCGTCGACGGCGAGCCGCAGGTCGCGGCGCTGCATCACCAGCGACTCCCAGTGCGCCGTCACGACGCTGCGATCGGAGGTCCGCCGCTGGAGCGCCGCGCGGTCGAGCAGCGCCCGGACCGCGACGGTGAAGAGGGCGAGGAGCAGGAGCGCCGCCGCGAAGATGAGGGGGTCCATGGCCAGCGATAGGGGTAGCACGACCCGGGAGCTTCACACTGCCCCCCTGCGCCTGGGCGTTGTTTGCTCGCGGCGAGGGCGACATGGTACGCGGCGACTCCCATGACCCGCTCGGCCACGGTCACCCGCACCACGCGCGAGACCTCCATCTCGGTGACCCTCGACCTCGACGGTCAGGGCGTCGGCGACATCCAGACGCCCATCCCCTTCCTCAGCCACATGGTCGACCAGCTCGCGAGGCACGGGGGCATCGACCTCACGGTGCGCGCCGCCGGCGACGTGGAGATCGACGGGCACCACACCACCGAAGACCTCGCCATCGTGATCGGCCGCGCCGTGGAGCAGGCGCTCGGCGACCGCCGCGGCATCCGTCGCTACGGCGAGGCCACGCTCCCCATGGACGAGGCCCTCTGCCAGGTGGCGCTCGACCTCTCCGGGCGCACCTACTACGTCGACCGGCTCGGCCTGCCGAAGGCGAAGCTGGGCACCTTCGACACCGAGCTCGCGGGGGTCTTCTTCGAGGGCTTCGCGCGCGGCGCGATGTGCAACCTCCACGTGCGGCGCATCGAGGGAGACAACCTCCACCATGTCATCGAGTGCTCCTTCAAGGCCCTCGCCAGGGCGCTGCGCGACGCGGTGCGCATCGAGGGGTCGCTGCTGCCCTCCACCAAGGGGACGCTGACCGAGTGAGCGACCGGGCGGCGATCGTGGTGGTGGACGTGGGCCTCGGAAACCTCCGCTCGGTCGAGCGGGCCCTGCGCGCGGCGCTGGTGGCCGATGGGCGCTCGCCGGAGATGGTTCGGTGCACGAACGATCCGGGCGAGCTGCGCGAGGCGGCGGCGCTGGTGATGCCCGGACAGGGAGCCTTCGGGGACTGCGCGACGGCCCTGCACCGGCACGGCGGGGCGCTGGCGAAGGCCGTGGGAGAGCACCTCGCGGCGGACCGGCCGTACCTGGGCATCTGCCTGGGGCTGCAGGTGCTCTTCGAGTCGAGCGAGGAGGCGGGCGGGGCGCACGGACTCGGGGTCTTCGAGGGCTCGGTGCGGCGCTTCCGCGACGGGATGACCGACGCCCGGGGGGCGCGCCTCAAGGTGCCCCACATGGGCTGGAACCAGGTGATCCCCAGGGACGACGCGGCGGCCGCCTGGCTGGGTCGTTCGCACTGGTACTACTTCGTCCACAGCTACTACGTCGTGCCTTCGACCTCCTCGGAGGGATGCATCTCCGGGGAGACCGAGCACGGCGACCGCTTCGTGAGCGCGGTCTCCCGGGGGCGGCTGTGGGCGGTGCAGTTTCACCCCGAGAAGTCGCAGGCGGCGGGCATCGGGCTGCTGCGCTCCTTCGTGCGGGGGGTGCCGTGATCGTCATCCCCGCGATGGACCTGCTGGGCGGCCGGGTGGTGCGGCTTCACCGAGGCGACTACGACAAGGTCACGGTCTACGGCGACGACCCGGCGGCGGTGGTCGAGGCTTACCTCGACGCGGGCGCGACCTGGGTGCACCTGGTCGACCTCGACGGGGCGCGCGACGGCCGCGCCACGCAGGCGGCGCTGGTGGGCTCGCTGCTCGCCCGCTTCGGCGCGGCGCTGCGGGTGCAGGTGGGCGGAGGCATCCGGACCCTCGAGCAGGTGCGCGCCTACCGCGAGGCGGGCGCGTCGAGGGTGGTGATCGGCACCCGAGCGGCGGAGGATCCGGGCTTCGTGAGCGAGGCCAGCGCCGTGGTCGACGTCACCGTGGCGGTCGACGCGCGAGACGGCAAGGTCGCCACGAAGGGATGGACCGAGGCCACCGCCATCGACGCCGTGGCCCTCGCGAAGGACTGTGTTTCCCGCGGAGCGCGCGCGGTGCTCTACACGGACATCGCCCGCGACGGCACCGGAGAGGGGCCCAACGTGGAGGCCACCGAGCGACTGGCGAGGGAGGTTCCGGCCGCGCTGGTGATCGCGAGCGGGGGCATCGGCTCGCTCGACCACCTGAGGGCGCTCGCGGCGAGGGAGGTCATCGGCGCGGCGGTGGTGGGTCGGGCGCTCTACGAGGGCGCGTTCACGGCCCGAGAGGCCCTCGGCGTCGGGAGCGGTGGTTGAGATGACGGTCGCCCGGCGGTTGATCCCCTGCCTCGATGTGAAGAACGGCCGCGTGGTGAAGGGCGTGCGCTTCGTCGGGCTGCGCGACGCGGGCGACCCGGTGGATTGTGCGAGGGCGTACGATCGCGCCGGGGCCGACGAGATCACCTTCCTGGACATCACGGCCTCGCACGAGGCGAGGGACATCCTGCTGGACGTGGTCGAGCGCACGGCCAACGAGGTGTTCGTGCCGCTCACCGTGGGCGGCGGGATACGCACCCGGGAGGACGTGGACGCGATCCTCCGGGCGGGGGCGGACAAGGTCTCGGTGAACAGCTCGGCGGTGACCCACCCCGCGCTCATCGAGGCGGTGGCGGGAGCCTACGGTCGGCAGGCGCTGGTGGTGGCCATCGACGCGCGGCGCAGGGACCCGAACGACGCGAGCGCAGGCTGGGGGGTGTTCACCCACGGCGGCCGGGTGGACACCGGGCTCGACGCGCTCTCCTGGGCGCGCGAGGTGGATGCTCGGGGGGCGGGGGAGATCCTGCTGACCAGCATGGACCGCGACGGCACCGGGCTCGGCTACGACCTCGAGCTGGTGCGGGCGGTGGTCGAGGCGGTCGGGTGCCCGGTGATCGCGAGCGGCGGGGTCGGCACGCTGGAGCACCTCGCGCTGGGGGTGCTGCCCCTCTCGGAGGGAGGCGGCGGGGCGGACGCGGCGCTGGCGGCGACCATCTTCCATGACGGTCACTTCACCCTCGGACAGGCTCGGGACTACCTTCGCTCTCGCGGGGTCGTCGTGCGCGACGACGCCACGCCGGAGGACCGATGAGCGACGCGGTGGCGATGGACGATCTGGTGGAGGCGATGTCCCATCGCGGCACCCCCATGACGCCCGAGAGCGCGCTGTTCATCGTGCTCCAGGCGGTGGAGTCGATGAAGGACCGGCGCGTGGTGCTCGACGCCGGGGGCATCGAGGTCGACGAGCACGGGGTCGTGAAGATCAACGAGCTGTGCTCCCCCGCGGTGGACGACCGGGAGGCGCAGGAGGGCGTCGCGACGCTGCTGGAGACGGCCCTGGTGCCCGCGCCCGCGACGGTGCTCGAGCTCACCGCGAGGCTGCGCTCGGAGACGGTGTTCACCCACTCGGCGCTGGCGGCGGAGCTCGCGGCGGCGCTGGTCCCGCTCAACCGGGGGGCGGCGCAGCGGATGCTGGGGAGGCTGGTGCGGGAGCACCACCGGCCGGTGCGCCCGGAGGAGAGCGACGACGAGGCGGCGGACGCGGACGAGAAGCTCACCCGGGGGCTCGACGAGCAGGGCCAGAGGCCCGCGCCGAGCGCCGACGCCACGGAGCCCGACGCCACGGTGCGAGACGACTGGGATCGCCCGGTGAAGAAGAAGGGCCCGAGCACGCTGCAGGCCCTGGTGGTGCTGGGGATGTCGACGGCGCTGCTGGGCGCCGCCGCGGTGTTCTTGTGGAGTCGGCTGCGGGGCTGAAGGATCAGAGCGGGAGCAGGTAGACCACCGAGTCGTCGTTGGCCGTGGTCGCTCCCGCGGACACCCCGACGCCTCGCGCCCCCACGATGGCGACGTGGGTGCGCGCGGGGTTGAGCGCGACCGCCCAGAAGAAGTCCGACGCCCCGCCGAAGTCGTAGGTGCGCAGGCCGCGAGGGGCGAAGGTGGTGTCGGGCTGTCCCGCGGAGGTGAGCATCGCGACCATCCCGTCGACGTTGGCCTCGGAGGGGCGGCCGCCGCCCACCATCAGGATGCGGTTGTCGGGCAGCGCCACCAGGGCCCGGGCGTTGTCGTTGAAGCGCGCGAGGTCGAGCCGGGCCACGCCCGCGGTGCCCCAGGTGGGGTCGAGCGTCCCGGCGGCGGAGACCCGCAGCGAGAGCCAGTCGAGGCTCTCGCTGGTGCTGTTGCGACCGTAGCCCGCGGTGACGAAGGACGAGCCCTGCGGCACCGCGTCGTAGGCCTCGGTGACCGCGGCGAGCACCGTCGGGGCGAAGATTCCGGCCACCCCGAAGGTGGGGTCGAGCTGGCCCGCGGAGGTGAGCTTGAAGAGCACCGGCTTCACCACGCCGCCGTCGTCGATGTAGCCCGACGCGACGATGCCGCCGTCCGGGAGCAGCGTCGCGGTGCGAGGGTTGGCCGTGCGCTCGTTGACGTTCACCGTGGCGACGCCGTTGGTGCCGAAGCTCGCGTCGCGCACCCCGTCGGCGCTGAGGCGGACCACGGTGAAGTCCGCCACGGTTCCGCCGCTGCGCCGCTGCGCGCCGGAGACCAGCAGCCGGCCGTCGCTGTAGGCGGTGAGGCCCCAGGCGGCGTCGGCCACGTAGCCGGTGCCCACCACCTGGCCGTCGCTCAGGTCGAGCGTCACCACGCCGTCGACGCCGAAGCCGGTGTCGCGCGTCCCGTCGGCGTTGTAGCGCACTACGGCGATGTCGCGGTCGCGCGGGTCGGCCCCGGCGGCGACATGCTCGACGCTGGCCACCACCACGACCTTCCCGGAGGGCTGCACCGCGACCCCGCGGGCCACCTCGCCGCCGAGGCCCACCACCACGTTGCGGCGGGCGTAGCCGCCCTGGCCGAAGGTCGTATCGAGCTCGCCCGTGGCCGTGAAGCGGGCGACCACGGTCTCGAAGTCGGCGGTCGCCGCGACGTTGCCCTCGGAGACCACGCCCGCCGCGTAGAAGCGCCCGGAGGGGTCGAAGGTCACGCCGTAGAAGCGGTCGTGCCCGGTGGCCGAGACCGCCAGCACCCTCGGCACGGCAGCCCCGCCATCGGCCGAGGAAGCGTCGGCCACGCCCGCGTCGGTGATCGAGTCGGAGTAGTTGCAGCCCGCAGCCAACAGCAGGGCCAGCGAAGCCGAACGCAGAGAAACGCCTGAATGGAAGTGCAGCGAGCTCATGGGACCGCTCCCTACCACAGGACGATCATAACTGTGAATCCCAGAATCATTTTGTAGCCGGGGGCACGGGGGCTCCTGGGCGTCGGTCGACGCTCCCTCGAGGGGCGTTGGAGGGTTTCTGGAGGAGGGAGGGAGGGGGGGCTACTCGTCGTCGCTGGCGCGTAGCGCGGCGAGCACCGAGAGGTCTTCGAGCGTGGTGGTGTCGCCCTGGGTCTCGCCGCCGCCGGCGATCTCCTTCAGCAGCCGGCGCATGATCTTGCCGCTGCGGGTCTTCGGGAGCGCGTCGGCGAAGCGCACCATGTCGGGCCTGGCGAAGCGCCCGATCTCCGAGGCCACGTGCTCGGCGAGCACCTGCTTGAGCTCGCGGGTGGCCGCGAAGCCCGGGCGCAGCGTCACGAAGCACACCAGCCCCTGGCCCTTGAGCTCGTCCGGTCGGCCCACCACCGCGGCCTCGGCCACGGCGCGGTGACCCACGAGGGCGCTCTCGATCTCCGCGGTGCCGAGTCGGTGGCCCGCGACGTTGAGCACGTCGTCGACGCGGCCCATCAGCCAGAAGTACCCGTCGTCGTCGCGGCGCGCCCCGTCGCCGGTGAAGTACACCCCGGGGATCTCCGTGAAGTACTTCTGGTACCGCTCGTCGTCGCCGTAGATGGTGCGCGCCATCGAGGGCCACGGGCGCTTGATCACCAGGAAGCCGCCCTCGTTGGGGGCGCAGCGGGTGCCGTCCTTGCGCACCACGTCGGCCTCGATGCCGAAGAAGGGCAGCGTCGCGCTCCCGGGCTTGGTGGGCGTCGCCCCGGGCAGCGGCGAGAGCATGATGGCCCCGGTCTCGGTCTGCCACCAGGTGTCCACCACCGGGCAGCGCGCGTTGCCGATGACCCGCTGGTACCACATCCACGCCTCGGGGTTGATGGGCTCCCCGACGCTGCCGAGCAGCCGCAGGCACGAGAGGTCGGCCTTCATCGGCCACTGCTCGCCCCAGCGCATGAAGGCCCTGATCGCCGTCGGGGCCGTGTAGAAGATGGTGACGCCGTAGCGCTCGCAGAGCTGCCAGAGCCGCCCCTGGTCGGGGAAGTTGGGGGCGCCCTCGTACATCAGCACGGTCGCGCCGTTGAGCAGCGGGCCGTAGACGACGTAGGAGTGCCCGGTGATCCAGCCGACGTCGGCGGTGCAGAAGTAGGTGTCGTTCTCCCGGAGGTCGAAGACGTACTTGCTGGTGACGTGCGTGCCGACCATGTAGCCGCCGGTGGTGTGCACGATGCCCTTGGGTTTGCCGGTGGTCCCAGAGGTGTAGAGGATGAACAGCGGGTGCTCGCTCTCCACCGGCACCGGCGTGGAGTTGGCGTTCACCGCCTCGATGACCTCCTGCCAGTAGTGGTCGCGGCCGGGCTCCATGTTGACCCGCTCGCCGGTGCGCTTGAACACCACCGTGTGCCTCACGCTGGGGCACTCCGCGATGGCCTTGTCGACGATGGCCTTCAGCGGCACCACCTGGCCCCGGCGCCACGACCCGTCGCAGGTCACCACCAGGGAGGCCTTGGAGTCGTTGATGCGGTCGCGCACCGCGTCCGCCGCGAAGCCGCCGAAGATCACCATGTGCGGCGCGCCGATGCGGGCGCAGGCGAGCATCGCCACGGCGATCTCGGGCACCATGCCCATGTAGATCGCCACCCGGTCGCCGGTGCGTACGCCCAGCTTGCGGAGCACGTTGGCGAAGCGGCACACCTCGCGGTGAAGCTGATGGTAGGTGAGCGTGCGGGTCTCGCCGGGCTCGCCCTCCCACAAGATCGCGGCCTTGTTGCGGCGCAGCGACGACAGGTGCCGGTCGAGGCAGTTGTAGGCGATGTTGGTGGTGCCCCCCACGAACCAGCGGGCGTGCGGCCGCTCGTCGACCAGGATCTCCCTCGGCGGCGCGAACCAGTGAAGCGCGTCGGCCATCTCGCCCCAGAAGGCCTCCGGGTCGTTGAGGGATTTCTCGTAGAGCGCGCGGTACTGCTCCATCGAGCGGATGTGCGCGTGCTTCGAGAACTCCTCGTCGGGCGGAAAGACCCGGGACTCCTTCATCGTGCTCTCGATCGAGTTGGGGTTCATGGCCGTGAATGATAGGCCCATCCCCGGCGACATTGACACTCCGACCCCTTTGGCTAGTGTCCCGCTCCCCGAAGGGCCGCGGGCAGCCCGACCCAACCAACGGATATTCCACGAGAAACGGATGATGGCAGCCCAGCCCGACGCCTCCCTCGAGGCCCTCCTCGAGGCCTCCCTCACCTCCCCCGTCTACGAGGTTCTGCTCTCGCGTGTGGAGCCCTCCGAGGCGCTCGGCCTCGCCCTCCGCTGCGTGCGCTCTCTCGACTCCCGGGAGCGCTACCACCACGAGGCCGCCGAGGCCCTCGCCCGCCTCGCGGTGCGCCACCTCGCGGTCGACCGAGACGCCGCCCTCGCCTGGCTCGACGTCCTCGCCTCGGTGCGCGGCGCCACCGCCGAGTGGGTCGCCGCCAGGGTGCGCTCGGCCGTCGGCGACCACGCCCCCGCGCTCGCCGCCTGGGACGGGGTCATCGAGCACGCCGTCGGTCCGAGGCCCGCGCGCTACCTCGCCCGGGGCCGGGCGCGCCTCGACGCGGGCGACCCGACCGGCGCCTCGGCCGACCTTCGGGAGGCCCTGCGCGACCCCTGCAGCCACGACGACATGGAGCGAGGGCACAAGCTCTGGAAGCGGCTCCAGCGCCACCCCCTCCCCTCGCTTCGCAAGGCGCGCATCGCCTTGCTGGGCAGCTTCACCACGCGGCTCATCAAGCCGCTGCTCGAGCTCGCGGCCTTCCGCGACGGCGTCGCCGCGGAGGTCTACGAGGCCGAGTACGGGATGGTCCACCAGGAGGTGCTCGACCCCTCGAGCGGGCTGCGGCGCTTCCGGCCCGACATCGTGATCCTGGCGACGAGCTGGCGCGACGCCAACCTGCCCCCGCTCAGCCCCGACCCCGACGCCGCGGTCCAGTCCGCGGTGGCCCCGCTGCTCGGGCTCTGGCGGGTCATCCGCGACGAGATGCGCGCGCACGCCGTCCAGCACAACTTCGACGTCCCGCTGGTGGACAGCTACGGCCACCTCGGCGCCTCGCTCCCCGGCGGCCGGGGGAGGGTGCTGCGCAGGGCCAACCACGCGCTCCTCGACGCCGCGGGCACGGGGGTGTCCATCCTCGACTTCGACGGCGTGGCGGCGGAGTTCGGCAAGGCCGCGTGGAGCGACGAGGGGCTCTGGTACCGCGCCAAGCAGCACCCCGCCCCGGCGGCCATTCCGCTGCTGGTCGACCACTACATGATGCACGTGCGCGCGGTGCTCGGGCTCACCAGGAAGGTGCTGGTGCTCGACCTCGACAACACCCTCTGGGGAGGCATCGTCGGCGAGGACGGCGTCGAGGGGCTGAAGCTCGGGGTGACCGACGCCGAGGGCGAGGCGCACACCGACCTGCAGCGCTACGCCCGCGAGCTGCGAGACCGGGGCATCGTGCTGGCCGTGTGCTCCAAGAACAACGAGGCCGACGCCAGGGAGCCCTTCGAGCGAAGCGCCGAGATGGTGCTCAAGCTCGACGACATCGCAGTGTTTCGCGCCAACTGGCAGGACAAGGCCACCAACATCCGGGACATCGCCGCGGCGCTGGAGCTGGGCACCGACAGCTTCGTGTTCCTCGATGACAACCCCACGGAGCGGGCGTGGGTGCGCAGCCAGCTCCCGGAGGTGATGGTCCCGGAGATCGGCAGCGACGCCGCGAGGTACCTCACGGTGCTCCACCGGCACCACGCCTTCGACGCCCTCGCGCTCAGCGAGGAAGACCGCCTGAGGGCCGCCGACTACGCCGCCAACGCGCGCCGCTCGGAGCTGATGAAGAGCGCGGGCGACCTCGAGGAGTTCATCGCCAACCTCCAGATGTCGGCCACCGTGGCGCCCATCGACGAGCTCAACCTCCCTCGCGCCGCGCAGCTCGTGAACAAGAGCAACCAGTTCAACCTGACGACCCGGCGGTACACCGAGGAGCAGCTGCGGGCGGAGTCCGAGCGGCCCGACACCGTGGTGCGCACCTTCCGGCTGCGAGACCGCTTCGCCGACAACGGGCTCATCGGGGTGATGATCGGCCGGGTGTTGTTGGAGCAGTCCACCCTGGAGATCGACACCTGGCTCATGAGCTGCCGGGTGCTCGGGCGGCGCGTGGAGGAGTTCATGGTCGGCGTGATGATGCAGGCCGCGCTCGACCGGGGCCTGACCCGGGTCGTGGGCCGCTACCTCCCCACCGCCAAGAACGGGCTCGTGCGCGAGCTCTATCCCCGCCTCGGGTTCAGCCCCATCGAAGGCTCCGGGGCGCCCGGCGAGACGGCGTGGGAATACCGCCTCGACCTCCTGCCGGTGCTTGCCAACCGATTCATTCGCGTGGAGTGATCCGCGCTCGCTCGACGAACCCCTACGCCTCCCCCCCGACCACGGACGCCGCCATGGATGCCATCACCGAGAAGCTCACCCGGATCTTTCAGGACGTCTTCGACCTCGACGCCATCACCCTGCGAGACGACATGGCCGCCGCCGACGTCGAGGAGTGGGACTCGCTCAACCACGTGAAGCTCGTGGTCGCCATCGAGAGCGGCTTCGGGGTGAAGTTCTCCACCCGGGAGATCACCGGCTGGAAGAACGTCGGCGACATGAAGCGCACCCTGCAGTCCAAGCTGAAGTCCTAGTCCGATGTCCGGCGACGCGCCGCGCTGGACGTGGCCGCGCATCGTGCGCCTGGCCGCCTTCACCGCCCTCACCATCGCGGTCCTCGACGCGCTGCTCGCCCCGGTCGAGCGCCGCCTGGAGGCCCGCCTGCTCGACGGGGCGCTGCGCAACGCGCCCGGCATCGCCGCCGCGGACGGGTCGCGGCGGATGATCTTCTCCACCCCGGAGCCCGCGCGCCGGGAGGCCGTCGGCATCGCGGGGTCGTCCATCACCTACGGCGCGGGCGTCTCCGACGACGAGACCGTGCCCGCCTACGTGGCCGCGGCCATGCGGCGCTCGGGCGACCTGCGCCCGGTGTTCAACATGTCGCAGGCGGGCGGCGGCCCTCGCGACGCGCTCCCGGTGGCGACGGCGCTCGGGACGCACCCGCTGCGGATGCTGCTGGTGGAGTTTCAGGGCCACAACTTCGCCAGCGGGCAGACGCACCCGCCGGACGAGATCGGCGACGACGAGCTCCCGATGCTGCTCGCGGGCAACGCCGCGCAGGAGCGGATGCTCGACGCCGCGCGGATGACCCCGAGCTTCCAGCGCAGGGTCGAAGGGGCGCTGGCCGAGGTGGCCACCCGCTCCTGGCGGGCCTACCGCATCCGAGGGCACCTCTGGATCGACGATCAGTTCCAGCCCATGCACGTCGCCTGGACGCTGCGTCGCGGGGCGGCCGCGGCGGGCATCCTGCCGAGGAGGTTTCAGGGCCAGAGCACCAACATCGGCAAGCTGCCGTGGCGCCTGGCCTACCGCGACGGTCAGGTGCCGAGCGCCGTGCAGCGCATCACCATCACCGGCTCCGAGGTCGATGAGGAGGCCTACCGCTCGCTCACCCTCCTGGCGCGCCTCGCCCGCTCGGCGTCGGTGCCGCTGGTCTTCTACGAGTCCCCGGTGAACCTCCCCTTCCAGCGGGCATTCCATTTCATGTCCGAAGAGGACATCGCCCGCCTCCAGGCCTTCCGGGCGACGCTCATCGCCCGGATGCGCGCGGACGGCATGGAGGTGCTCGACGCGCCGGAGCTTCCGGACGACGCCTACCTCGACCGCTCCCACCTCACGCCCTCCGGGGCCCGCGCGATGGCCGAGCATCTCCACCGATATCTCTCCGCCGCTCTCCCCCCGCTGAGGCATCGGCCATGAACCTCCTGAGCTGGACCTTCCTGGTCTTCTCGGCGCTGAGCGTGGCGCTCTACCAGGCGCTGCCGTCGCCCCGGATGCGGCAGGCGGCGCTGGCCGGGGCCACGCTGGTGTGGTTCGCCTTCGGCGTCTGGTGGCACGCGCTGGTCGCCGTCGCGATGGCCACGACGACCTGGCTCTTCGGCCGATGGATGATGTCGCGCCCGGAGGAGAGGCGCGGCGTGGTGTGCGCGCTGGGCGTCGCGTCCTTCATCGGGTACTTCGTGCTCTTCCGATACCTCGCGCTCTGGTCGGGCTTCGACCCGGCGACGGGGTCGGGGCTGCGCTGGTGGATGCCCAACCCCCTGCTCGCGCCGCTGGGCCTGAGCTTCATGATGTTCGAGGGCATCGCCCACCTCGCGGACCTCTACCTGGGCCGCACCGAGGAGCCGGGATCGTGGTGGAGCCACGTGGTCTTCGCGCTCTATTTCCCCACGCGGGTCATCGGCCCGATGCGCCGCTACGAGGACTTCACCCGGGACGTCGACGCGCCCGAGCGCCTCGCCCCTGGCGACGCCGCGTGGGCCGTGCGGCGCATCCTCTGGGGAGTCGGCAAGAAGGCCATCCTCGCCAACCCCCTTGGGGCCTTCGCGCTCTTCAACCTCAACCCGGCGCTCATCGCCGCGGGGGCGCGCGCCCCGCTGGTGCTCGGCGCGTGCATGTACTGGCTCTATCTCTTCTTCGACCTGTCGGGCTACAGCGACATCGTCATCGGGATCAGCCGTCTCTTCGGGGTGAAGGTCCCGGAGAACTTCAACCGGCCGTACGTCGCGGACAACATCAGCGACTACTGGCAGCGATGGCACATCAGCCTGTCGTCGTGGGTGCGGGACTACGTCTTCAACCCGTTGGCCATCCGCTGGCGGGGGTGGACCTACGGGGCTCCGATGGGGGCCTTCTGCAGCATGGTGATCCTCGGGCTGTGGCACGGCCTGGAGCTGCGCTACCTGGTCTTCGGCCTGTGGCACGGGGCGCTGCTCGGGGGCTACATGGTCTACCGCCAGCTCTTCGGCCGGAAGCCCTGGGCGAAGCGGCTGGCGAAGTCGCGGGCGTGGTCCTTCGCGGGCTGGTGCTTCGTGGTGCTCAATGCGGTGCTGACCCACGTGCTCTTCGCGGTGCCGACCGCGGCCATGGGGCTACAGTGGCTGCGCGCGGTGACCGGGGTATAGGGGATGTCCAATGAACCATCGTGAGCTCATCGGAGACGTCGCGCGGTCGGTGGGCCTCGGGGTCTTCCTGGTGGGAGTGGCGATCTTCCTCCAGGGGCCGGGGCTGAAGTTCATCTACTTCGCGTTCTGAGCGCGTAACAGTTCGAGGGTGCAAGCCGCCTGTTGCCCTAGGGTTCGCGCGTTGGCGCTCACCCCAGGCTATTGAATGCCCACGTGATGTGCATCAGCGTACGAACCCGCTGGAGTGCCGCCCACTCCGCGGTTGCGGACGGCCCGCGAGCGGGCCTGCAACCGCTGAAGTGGGAGCCTGGAGATGAACGTCCCGCCGTCGCGGGACTCTCTGCAGGAGCATCGAGCGCTGGAGCGCTCGATGAAGAGGACGTAGGTGCTCACGCGCAGCAGCAGGACAAGTCACTGAGCATCGCAGGGAGTTCCATCGCGGCGGTCGAGACCCACCCGACGGTCGCGCCAGCGACCGGCGATCCTGCAGATAGCCCGGCGCAGGCCGGGCGGTCAGCGCCAGGACCCCACTTCAGCGGTTGCAGGCCCGCTCGCGGGCCGTCCGCAACCGCGGAGTGGGCGGCACTCCAGCGAGCCCGCACGTTGATGCACATCACGTGGGCAGGTGACGACCCCCACGTTCGTGGGGGTCTTTCGTACCGAAACTCGATGGACCGAAACCATTCACGGGGTTCTAGCTTGTCGAGTGTGGTGTGACGTCAGCGCCGTGGGTCGGACGCTGGCTGGGCGGCCTTGACCAGGGGCGCCGCGCTGATCACGTACTCACCCGGCGGCACGTTCAGAAAGAGCACGGTAAGCCCCCGACGTTCCTTATGGTTCGCAGCGCAACGTGTGCTCGCACTCGTCTACGCCGGTGACACCGACGGCGGGGCGGTCGCCACGCGCGCCTCGCAACCATGCGTGCGGTCTGGCTCAGCGAGGCACAGCGCCGTCGTGCGGGGCGCGGGCGGCGCGCGGCACGGGCGGTGCGTAAGGCGGACGCATGAAGCTCTCTCCCCTGTCGGGCGCCTTCGCCCTGGCGCTCAGCGCGTGCACCGAGGCGACGCCCGACGCGCAGACCGCCAACGACGCGGCGCCCGCGCTGACGGCGTGCGGCGAGCAGTTCATCGCGGCCGAGACGAACCTCCCCGACGCCGGTCGGATCACGATCTGCCAGCCGCTGAGCGCCGACGGTATCGCGGTGGATGTTTCGAGCTGCATCCCCATCTTTGCCACAGCGACGGGGAACTCCGGCTTCAGCCTGTCGGCCGGGGGCAACGGGACTGCCTTCTCGGCGCTCGGCCCCACGATGCTCGCCGTCGGCCTCATCGGGCGTGGCCCGCCGTGCGCGTCGGCCGACGGGTATTGCAACTACCGGACGGGGCCCATGTTCTGCCGCGCGGTCGTCACGCGGGCGGGTCGCGTCGGGGACACCGTCGAGGCCGAAATTCGAGAGCCCTGCCGCGTCTTCGGCACCGACGGCGTCGAGACCGTGATCGTCGACCGGCTCCGCATCCGCGGCGTGCTGAGACTGCGCTTCGAGACCAACCAGCCGACGCACTCCGACGGCGGGGTCCAGCGCGCCGTGGAGTGCGGCGTGCCGTAGGCGTGGCGCTGTGGAACGGACGCCCAAGACCGCCCAGCCAACGTCCGATCCCGGGCGTTCACCTCACACCGCACTCGACAAGCCACAACCCCGTGAACGGTTACGATGTACCTTCCGGAAGATCCAATCGATGTGCCTTGGGCTCCATCGAAGTGGCATTCCTGTTCGAAAGACCCCCACGAACGTGGGGGTCGTCACTTGTTATAGCCTGGGGTGAGCGTCAACGCGCGAACCCCAGGGCAACAGGCGGTTCGTTCATCGAGCAATTGACCCAACCAACACGTCAATACTGACTACGAATCAGCATGAGCGTCGGAGAGGTCGACCAGCACCTCGCGCGAGGCCCCAGCCCCTTCGAGGAGCCTTCGCACCAGGCGCGCCGCGAAGTCCTCCGGCGCCAGCGCGTCCTGGCGGCCCAGCGGGGTGTTCACCAGCTCGGTGAGCAGCTTCGGCGGGCGCACCACCATCACCCGAGCGCCCGGGTGCTCCACCGCGGCGACCCGGGCCAGCGCCTCCACCGCGCACTTGGCCGCCACGTAGTGGGGCCACTCCGCGGGCGGATCTTCGACCGCCGACGAGGAGATCACCACCGCGCTCCCCTGAACCGAGGCCACCAGGTCGAGCAGGTGAGAGAGCGGCACCGCCACCATCGCCACGCTGCGGGCGACGTGCTCGGTGATGCGCTGCGCCGACGCGGGCTCGAGCCACAAGGGCCGCAGCGAGGGGCACGCGTTGCAGACCAGCAGGTCGAGACGCCCGTGCGCGGCGACGATGACCTCGCGCGCCTCCGCGGCCCAGCGGGCGTCGCCCGCGTCGCCCTGCATCGGGATGAAGCCCCCGGGGGTCGAGGCGATTCTCGAGGCCAGCGCCTCGGCCTCGGTCGACGAGCTGAGGTAGGTGCCGATCACCGTGCACCCGTGAAGCGCCAGCGCGTGGGCGATGGCCGCCCCGAGGCCCCGGCTCGCGCCGGTCACCAGCGCCACCTTGCCGAGCAGTCGCTCGGAGCGACCGGCCGCGGACTCGATGGCGTCGGGGCTCAGGTGCGGAAGCTCCTGCCGGGCGAAGGCCGTGAGCTTCGCCCTCGCCGCGGAGACGCCCTCGATGGAGGTCGAGAGGCTCATCGAGAGCATCCCGAACTCCGGGTGCACCGAGTCGAGGGCCAGCGACCAGTCGACCGGGGCCGTGGAGAGCGAGTGCTCCGCCTCGAAGTCGAGCGAGAGGTCGGAGAAGAGGGCGCGGCGCCCCGGGAGTTCCATCCCCACGAGGTAGCTGGCGAGGAGGAGGGCCTCGGCGTGGCGGGGCCCCACCCCCCGCTCGGCGAGCCCGTGGCGGACCATCAGCATCGCCAGCGCGACGGGCTCGGCGGAGTAGCGCCCCTGCATCGCGATGCCCGGCACCAGCGCCTCGTCGGCGTGGTCGGCGGACTCCGTGCGGGCGATGAGCGGCGCCGTCCACTGCGGGGCGTCGGGCACGTCGCCGTCGCGGTAGCGCGCGGTCAGCCGCAGCACCACCCGCCGCCCGTCGCGGAGCTTCACCTTCGCCCGCTCGGGCGACGACTCGTCGACGTCCACCGCGTAGTCGACCCCGACGAACATCGGCCCGGCGAACTCCACCGAGAGCTTCGCGAGCACCCTGCCCTCCCTCGGCTGCAGCCGGCCCAGCGCCGCGAGGGCCCCGAGGACGCCGAACACCACGCGCTCTCCGAAGGCCGTGCGCCGGGCGTACTCGCCGGAGCGGTGCAGCGGGTTGACGTCGTGGCTGGCGGCGGCGAAGAGGTCGAGGTCCCCCTCGTCGAAGCGGACGGACGCGGCGGTGGCTCTGGTCATCGAGGGCGGGTCATAGCACCAGCGATCTCGCTTCGGCAGGGAGCGCCCCGCGGGATACAACCCCGGACCCGTGAGCTCATCCCCAGGCGGCGTACTCCTCGTACTTCATGCGCACCTCCCCTATGTGCGCCACCCCGAGCACGATGACCACCTGGAGGAGCGCTGGCTCTTCGAGGCCATGCTGGAGTGCTACCTCCCGCTCGTCGCCGTGCTCGACGGGCTCTCGCCGTACAACCCCGCGCGGCTCACCCTCTCGCTCTCCCCCTCGCTCGTCGCCATGCTCGACGACGCCCTGCTGCGCGCCCGCTTCGAGCGCCACCTCGACCGCCTCGACGCCCTCTGCGTCTCGCTCCGCGACGACGAGCTCCCGCGCCCCGCCCTCGACGCCCACGTGGCCGCCCTGCGCCACGCCCGGCTTACCTGGTCCCGTATCGGCGGTGACCTGCCCGGGGCCTTCGCCCGCCTCGCCCGCGAGGGGCGCCTCTCCCTCTGGACCACCGCCCTCACCCACGCGCTGCTCCCGCTGTTCACCGCGCAGCCGTGGTTCATCGACGCGCAGGTGGCCCTCGCGGTCGCCACGCACACCCGGCGCTTCGGCGCCGCCCCGGAGGGCTTCTGGCTTCCCGAGTGCGGCATCGCGCCGGGCGTCGACGTCGCCCTCGCGGACCACGGGCTCTACGCCACCGTGCTCGAGTCGCACGCGCTGCTCTACGGCCACCCGAGGCCGCCGGACGCCACGGCGCGCCCGGTGGTCACCCCCGCGGGCGTCGCCTGCTTCGGCCGCGACGTCGACGCCGCCGCCGCCGTCTGGAGCCGCGAGGCGGGCTATCCCTCCAACCCGATCTATCGGGACTTCCACGAGGACGTCGGGTACCGAGCGCCGCTCTCCCGGCTGAAGGACTTCCTCGCCGCGGACGGGTCGCGCAGCCCCACCGGCATCAAGCTCTGGCGCGTCACCGACCACCAGGGCTCCCCCAAGCAGCCCTGGAACCCCACCCTCGCCCGCTCCCTCGCCCTCGCCCACGCGCGGGACTTCGCCGACCGGTGCGCCCGCCGGCTCGACGCGCTCTCCCAGCGGGGGGTCGCCGGGCCCGTGATCGTCGCCCCCTACGACGCCGAGCTCTTCGGGCACTGGTGGTTCGAGGGCACCACCTTCCTCGCGGGGCTGCTCGCCGCCCTCGGGTCGAGGGCGATCACGCCGACCGATTACCTGTCCCGGTATGGATCGCTCCCCAGGGTGGTTCCCAACGCGAGCACCTGGGGAGAGGGAGGGCACCTCGCGCGCTGGGTGCATCCGAGCACCACGGGGATGCTCCGGGCCGTCGACGACTCCGTGCGCGCGCTCGCAGCGTCCACGGTGGGCCCCGCCGCGCGCCGCCAGTGCCTGCGCGAGCTGATGCTGATGGCCGCCTCGGACTGGCCCTTCCTCGTGCGCGGCGACACCGCGGCGGACTATGCCCGCTCCCGCGTCGAGGACCACCGCGCCGCCTTCCTCGCCCTGCTCTCCGGCGCCGACCCTGCGGCGCGCGCCCGACGCTACGGCTGGCCCGCGGACGACGTGCTCGATGACGTCCTCGCGGGAGCCGTTTGGTAGAAGCGAGGCGCTTCGGGTATGGGTGTCGCGCTCGCGCGACGACGGTGCTCGCGCGCACTCCCCCCTGAGAAGGTGTGACGATGGCCCTGCGATTGGATGGTGCGTTTACGGCGATGGTGACCCCCTTTCGTGGGGGCGCGGTCGACCTCGCCACGGTGGCCTCGCTCACCGAGTGGCAGGTGACCGAGGGCATCGGGGGGCTGGTCCCGTGCGGGACCACCGGCGAGTCGCCCACGGTGACCGCCGCCGAGGCGAAGGAGATCATCGCCACGGTGGTGCGCGTGGTGAACAAGCGCGTCCCCGTCATCGCCGGCACCGGCACCAACGCCACCGCGGAGACCATCGTCCGCACCCGGGCCGCGCAGGAGCTCGGGGCCGACGCCGCCATGGTGGTGATGCCCTATTACAACAAGCCCTCGCAGGCGGGCCTCGTCGCCCATGTGCGCGCCGTCCACGACGCCACCGACATCCCGCTGGTGCTCTACAACGTCCCCACGCGCGGCACCGCCGACCTCGCCGCCGAGACCATGGTCGAGATCGCCAGGCTCTGCCCCCGGGTCATCGCCTTGAAGGAGGCCACCGGCAACGTCGTCCGCGCGCAGTCGATCATCGCGGCGCTGGGCGACCGGCTCACGGTGCTCTGCGGCGACGACGGGCTCACCCTCGGGATGATGGCCTGCGGCGCGAGGGGCGTGATCTCCGTGGCCAGCAACGTGGTCCCCGCGGCGGTGCAGGGGGTGGTGAGCGCCTTCCTCGCGGGCGACCTCGCGGAGTCGCGGCGCCGTCAGCAGGCGCTGCTGGGCGTGTACGACGCGATGTTCGTGGAGACCAACCCCGGGCCGGTGAAGGCCGCGCTCGCGTGGATGGGGAAGATCCCCGCGGAGATCAGGCTGCCGATGGCCTGGCCGGCGGAGGCCTCGGTCGCCAAGACCGTCGCCGCGCTCAAGGCCTACGGCCTGCAGGCGGGCTGAGGCGGCGCCCATGCTGACCGTCGCGATCGCGGGCGCCTCCGGGCGGATGGGCCGGCTGCTGCTGGAGCAGGTGGCGGCCTCGGAGAACACGAAGCTGGTGGGCGCGCTCGAGCACGCGGGCTCGCCGGAGCTCGGCGCCGACGCGGGCGCGCTGGTGGGCCGGCCGTGGGGCGTGCGCATCGTGAGCGACCCGGTGGTGGCGCTCCAGGGCGCCGACGTGGTGATCGACTTCAGCAGCGCGAGCGCGACCCCCGGGGTGGTGCGCGCGGCGGCGGCGGCGGGCGTGGCCTGCGTGGTCGGCACCACCGGGCTGAGCGCGGAGGCCGAGGAGGCGCTGCGCGAGGCGGCGAAGAAGATCCCGCTGCTGGCGGCGCCCAACATGTCGCTCGGGGTGCAGGTGCTGGCGCACGCGCTCGCCGAGACCTTGCGGCTGCTCGGGAGCGACTGGGACGTGGAGATCATCGAGACGCACCACCGCGCCAAGAGGGACGCCCCCTCGGGCACGGCGCTGCGGCTCGCGGACGTGGTGATGAGGTCGCGAGACCTGACCCACGACGACCTGAAGCACGGCCGCCACGGCGCCTCGGCGCAGCGGACCCTGAGCGAGGTGGGGATGCACGCGGTTCGCGGCGGCGACGTGGTGGGCGACCACACGGTGCTGCTCGCGGGCGCCGGGGAGCGCATCGAGCTCACGCACAAGGCGACGAGCCGGGCGGTGTTCGCTGCGGGCGCGCTGCGGGCGGCGCGGTGGCTGAAGGGCCGGGCGCCGGGGCGGTACACCATCGGCGACGTGCTCGGCATCGCGGGCTGACGGGCTGACGGGCGATGCCGCTGCTCGCGTGGATGTGCTGGAGCGTCGCGCTGGGCCTGCTGGCCGCGGTGCTGGGCGCGAGGGAGCTGCGGTCGTCGCCGCGGGGCGTGACGCAGCTCCGCAGCTTCGTGGCGCTGGCGACGCACGAGGTGGTGGTGGCGGTGCCGGTGACCTTCTGGGTGCTGGCGAGGCACACCGACTGGGCGCTGAGCTACGCGGCCGACGGGGCGAGGGTTCCGTCGGCGGCGCTGCTGGTGGCGGCGCTCTCCTGCGCGGGCCTCGCGCTGGGGGGCTTCGCCGCGGGGGCGTGGTGGATACGCGCGCACCAGCCGCGGCTGCCGAACGCGGTGGCGCTGGGGCTGCTGGGCCTCGGGCTGCTGGGCTGCGTGGTGCTGCACCACCGGGTGGGCCTCGTGGGCTCGACGGTGCAGTACCGCGGCGGCTTCGGGCTGTCCCCGCTGGTGGGGTCGCGGGTGCTGGGCACCGTGGCGGTGGCGGGTCTGGGTTACCTGGTGGCGTATGTCCACCTGGCGTGGACGCTGCGCTCGCGGCTGTAGTAGCTCCGGCCCCTCAAGGGCCCCCCCTCCCCCAATGACAGGCATCGAACTCATCGGCTACGTCGCCGCGACCCTCACCACGGCGAGCTTCGTCCCGCAGGCGCTGCTCATCTACAAGACCCGCAACGTCGCCGGCATCTCGCTGGGGATGTACGGCGCGTTCACCGTCGGCATCGCGCTCTGGCTCGCCTACGGGCTGATGCTCCGCGCGTGGCCGATCGTGGGCGCCAACCTCGTCACCCTGGTGCTGGCGCTCGCCATCCTCTCGATGAAGATCCGCTACAGCGGGGACGAGCGCCGCCGATCGCTCACCGCGCGGCGTCGGGAGTGAGCGCGCGGAGGAAGGCCACCAGGTCGGCGCGGTCGCTCCCTCGCAGCGAGAAGGGCTCCGCGAAGACGTCGCGCTCTCCACGCGCGTTGGGATCACCCGAAGGAGCCCCTCCCGCGGCGTAGAGGTCGATCACCGCCTCGAGGGTGGGCAGCGTCCCGGCGTGCCCGTAGGGCGCCGTGAGCGCCACGCCGCGGAGCGACGGCGTGAGGAAGCGCCCCTCGTCCTCGGGCGACGTCGGGTTCGGCGGAAACATCGTCTCCCGGTCATCGCTGTACGCGCTCTGCGCCCGCAGCGGGTGGAGCCTCGCCCGCTCCGCGCCCTCCAGCCGCCCGTGGTCCGGGCCCGCCTCGGGGTCATCCGGGAAGCGCACCGCGTGGAAGTCCCCATCGGAGAAGGTCGCGCCGCTGTGGCAGCGGACGCACCCCACCCGGAGGAAGAGCTGCAACCCCCGCACGGCGGGCGCTCCCATCGCCGAAGCGTCGCCCGCGACCCAGCGGTCGAAGGGCGCAGGAGACCTCGGGACGAGGGTGCGCACATAGGCCGCGAGGCACTTGCCCGCCTGGGCGATCACCGTCAGCGGGTCGCTCGTGGGCTCGCCGAAGATCGCCCGCAGCGCCTCGCCGTGGCGAGCGATCAGCCTTCGGGCGAGCTCGTCCCGGGGGAGGCCGTGCTCTCGCGGGTGCTCCCAGGCCATCACGGGCTGCGCCCAGAGAGAGTCGGCCGCGCCGTCCCAGAGCTGCCAGCGGTGCGTCGCCGCCCACCAGAGCGACGGGGTGTTGCGGCGACCCCGGAGGCCTCGCGCCTCGGCCCGGGAGAGCCCATCGCTGAAGGCCCTCGCGGGGTCGTGGCAGCGGACGCAGGCGACGGTCCCGTCGACCGAGAGCGAGGCGTCGTGGAAGAGGGCGTAGCCCACGCGCGCGGCCTCGGGGAGGTCGGCCACGCGGTTGGTCGGATCGGGCTCCAGCGGCGGCACCGGGGACATCCGACGGATGCGCCGCCACTCGCGCTCGGTGAACAGCGCCGCCCCCGCGTCGGCCTCGTAGAACCTCGCCAGCGGGCGATCGGGCGCGGCGTCCCTCGGGCGCGGCGGCGACACGGGCGCGCGGTGACAGGCCGCCATCGCGGACGCCGCCGCCAGCGCGAGCCACGGCCCGCGGGTCATCGCAGCCCCGTCACCCGGAGCAGCCGCCCCCTCGCGCCGAAGTCCACGAACTCCGCGATGAGCAGCGCTCCGTCGGCCGTCCTCGCCATGCCGCCCGGGCGGCCGATGCGGTCGATCACCACCTCGCTCGTCGCGTCGGCCCGCTGGCGCAGCACCCGCCCCGCGTGGTCGCCGACGAAGAAGCCGCCTGCCCCGTCGGGCAGCAGCCCGTACACGTTGCTGAGGTCGGTGGTGACGACGGTGGAGGTCCCGACGGTGCCGCCGCCCGGGGCGAAGCGGCGCACCGAGGAGGGGCTCTGCCATTCGGCCACGAAGAGGGCCCCGGAGGCGTCGACGAAGAGCCCCTCAGGGACGTTGAGCCCGGTGGCGTAGCGGGTCGCCTCGCGGGTCACCGGATCGATGCGGGTGACGCGCCCTGTTCCGAAGGGGCCGAGGTTGTCGAAGGAGGACGCGTAGACGGCGCCAGAGGCGTCGAGCGCGAGGTAGGTGACGGCGCCCAGGTCGCCCGCGAGCAGCGTGCGGGCGCCGGTGGAGCGGTCGACCCGGGAGACCGAGCGGGCGGCCTCCTCGCCCACGAGCAGCGCTCCGTCGGCGGCCTCGCGGAGCCCGATGGGAGCCATCAGCCCGGTGGCGACCGCGACGAAGCGATCGCCGTCGAGGCGGACGATGGCGCCGCCGCCCATCTCGGTGACGTAGATGGCTCCGTCGCGGGTGACGCAGACGTCCCGAGGCGCGGCCAGCGCGCCGCCGAGCACCTCGCAGGAGAGGCCGGGCGCGAGCGTGGCGCCAGGACAGGCCAGCAGCGGACCGACGTCCAGCGCGGCGTCGGAGAGGGCCACCGCACCGACGTCCGTCGGGATGCCCGGAGCGTGGGAGGGGTCGGAGCACGCGGCGAGCAGCGCGAGGAGTGCGGCGGGGATCGAGAGGCGTGGGCTCAAAGGGGGAGTGATGTGACGATGGCGCGCCGGGTCAGATGCCGGTGCAGATGCCGATGCGGCAGGGGCCCGCGCGGCAGGAGCCCTCGCAGCAGACCTGGAGGTATCCGCCGCAGGGAAGACAGCGGCTGGGAGCCAGGAACTGGGGCTGACAGCTCAGACGGTCGATGCACCGCATCGGGCCCGTGCAGCAGCCCTGGTTCTCGGCGCCGCAGATCGGGGTCACCGGGACGTCCGTGCCCCCGACGTCCCTGGGGACGACCACATCCGGGAAGCCCGCATCGACCACTCCGGTGTCCACGGGGCCCGTATCGACAGGGCCGGTGTCCACGGGGCCCGTGTCGAGCGGGCCCGTATCGAGAGGGCCGGTGTCCACGGGGCCCGTATCGACAGGGCCAGTGTCCACAGGGCCCGTATCGACAGGGCCGGTGTCGATCACTCCAGTGTCGACCATGCCCGTATCGAACACTCCAGTGTCGACCATGCCGGTATCGATCACCCCGGTGTCCACGACGCCAGTGTCGAGCTCGCCCGCGTCGGAGCCGAGGTCCATCGGCGGCATCGGCTGGTCGATGGGCGTACCCACGTCCGGGGTGACGCCCAGGTCGATGGCGGCGTCCAGGGTCGAACCCGGGCCGACGCGCACCTCGGGGTTCTCGAGCGCGCACGCTCCCAGACCCAGTGCCAGCAGCATCGGCGCCACGAGAGTTCTCGCCATCGACTGCGTCTCTAATCCAGCTTGGCGCTGGATGCTACGGGGGGATGCGGGCTGCGCCATCCGCGCTCAGTACGCCACGTAGGCCGGGCGCTCGCGCTGCACGAAGACCTGCACCGTGGGCCGCTGCCACACCCGCTCGACGTAGGCCCGCACCCGCTCGGGCACCACGGCCCCGTTCATGATCAGCCGCTGCAGCATGAACGCCAGGTCGGCGTCGGCGATGCTCCACCGCGCCCCGATGTGCTCGCCCCCATGGGCCAGCAGCCGCGTCGTCACCTCCAGCAGCTTCGTCGCCGCCCTGGCGCCGTCCGCGCTCAGCACCGCGTCGGTGCGCTCATAGAACATCGTCGCGCTCGACCGCTCCTGCCGGATGGGGAGCGTGTCGTCGCTGCGGATCCATGACATCACCTGCCTCGCGCGCGCCCGCTCCCTCACGTCCGTGGGCAGCACCCTCGGGGTCTCCGGGAAGGCCTCCTCCAGGTACTCGACGATGGCGCTCGACTCGGCCACCACGAAGTCCCCGTGGCGCAGCGCAGGAACCCTCGCGGTCACCGAGCCCGACGCGAAGACCTCCGTGCGCTGCTCCGCCCGCTGCAGCGCGACGCTCACCTCGTCGTAGGCGAGGCCCTTCTCCCGCAGGGCCACGTCGCAGGAGAACACGTACGGGCTGATCCAGAACTCGTCGCGGTAGAGGGTGAGGTCGCTCATGCGGGCGAAGGTATCGCCATCGCGGACGTCGTCCCAGCGGCAGCGCGCGAGCGTCGCCGCCCGGTCGGCTTGAGGTATCGTCGGCCCCCGAATGGTACCCAGCGCCGCCATCGATCCGGAGCGCGGCCGCCGCATGGTCGGCCTCGTGCTCTACGTCCTCGGCACCGTCCTCGGAGGGCTGCTCCTGCACGCCGTCTTCCTGATCCCTCCGCTCTTCGGCAGGGACCCCATCGGCGCGTACACCGCCATGGCCTACGGCGCAGCGCTCGCCTTCCCCGCGGTGCTCGTCTACATGACCGTCCCCCGGCTGCTCGACCGGTACGACCCGGAGCCCGCGTGGGCCCTCGCCATCGCCTTCACCTGGGGCGCCCTCGGCGCGTGCGGCTTCTCCGCGCCCATCAACAGCGTGGTGTCCGCCGTCGCGGGCGAGGCCATCGGCGCCGCGGTCTGCGCCCCCATCGTCGAGGAGTTCTTCAAGGCCCTGATCCTCTTCGGGATGTTCTATTTCTGGCGCCGGGAGTTCGACGGCGTCATCGACGGGATCATCTACGCCACCTTCGCCGCCCTCGGCTTCGCGGCCGTCGAGAACGTCGTCTACTACGCCCGCGCGGGCACCGGCTCCGCCAGCGTCGACCTCACCAGCGTCTTCATCCTCCGCGGCGTGGTCACCCCGTGGGCGCACCCCCTCTTCACCTCCATGACGGGCATCGGATTCGGCCTCTCCAGGGAGAGCACCGGCCCGTGGGCCCGCTGGCTCTATCCCCTCCTCGGCTACGCCGCCGCCGTCCTCCTCCACGCCATCTGGAACGGCGCCGCCGTCCTCTCCACGGCCATGGAGGTCCCGCTGGTGCTCTTCCTCCTGCCGCTGTGGCTGCTCTTCGTGGTGGGCTTCCTGGTGATGGTGCTCGCCCTCGCGCTGCGCCGCGGGCGGATCATCCGCGAGTACCTCCAGGACGAGGTGCTCATCGGCACCCTCAGCCGCGACGAGTTCGCCCTGGTGGGCTCCGCCTTCGGACAGTTTCGCGCCCGCTCCGGGCCGCAGGGCAAGCTCCGCGGCGAGCTCATCGCCACCGCCGCCCGCCTCGCCCTCTCCAAGTGGCACGCCACGCGCGCCATGAAGGGCCAGATGCGCACCATCAGCTTCGACTTCATCGTCCCGCTGCGCGAGCGCATCGCCCAGCTCCGCGCCGAGCTCGCGCGACGCTAGAACGCCCCCCATGAAGACCTGGCAGAAGATCGTCACGACCTCCTTCGCGCTCACCACCGCGGCCTTCGCGCTGGCCTGCGGCCCCGACGACCCTCCCGACACCAGCCCCGACCTCTTCCGCGTCGCGGTCAGCGGCCTCGCCGGGGGATCGCTGCTCTCGGTCTACGGCGACGCCCGCACCGGGCGCGCGTACCTCGCGGGCGGCTACGTGGGCGTCGACCCGTCGCGCCTCGAAGGCCGCCCCGCGGGAAGGCTCCTAGTGTACCGCTCCCCCGGCAGCTTCCTCACCGTCTGCACCGCCGACGCCGTGCTCTGGTGGACGGCCCCGGTCGACGGCGTCGCCTGGGCCGCGGGAGAGCGGGGCCGCGTGGTGCGCTACCGCGAGGGCGAAGGGTGCGAGGTCGTCCCGACGGGGCTGAACCTCCCGGAGGGAGAGCCCACCTTCTGGGGCTTTACCCAGGCGGGTAACGACACCTGGTTCGTCGGCGGATCGGCGCTTCCCACCGGCCCGAAGGGGGTGCTGCTGCGCTACGACGGCAGCACCTTCTCGCGGGTGGAGGTTCCGCCCGAGGCGCGCGACGTGAACCTCTACAAGATCTCCTCGCGGAGCAACGGCGAGCTGGTGGTGGTGGGCGAGCGGGGCGTGTCGTTTCGGATGCGGGGCGGGGTCGCGACGATGGTGCCGACGGGGCTCACCGGGGCGGACAGCCGGCTCTTCACCGTGAGCTGCCACGGCGACGACTGCTGGGCCGTCGGCGGTCAGAACACCGGCGTGGCGCTGCGCGGCGAGACCGTCACGCTGCCCGACACGACCCGCGACTTCCGCTGGCAGCCCCGGAATTTCACCGAGGCCCGAGGATGGAACGGCGTCTGGTTCGCCGACGCGGACAACGCCTTCCTCGTCGGGGTGGGCGGGCAGACGATGCACACCGACGGGTTCCGGTCGTTCATGGCGCGCTCCCTCACGCCCGCGACGCTGCACGGCGTCGGAGGCTGGGCGCGCCCGGACGGGACCAGCACCGTGGCCCTCGCGGTGGGAGGCGAGCTCGACACCGCGGACACCACCCAGCGCGCGGTCATCCTGCTGCGAGGCGACGACAGCGCGGCCTTCACCGTCGACGGGACGCCCTTCGTCCCCAGCGGCGAGCTGCGCCGCTCCCTCGGCGGAGCGGGGCAGTAGTGCGGCTCACCTCCCGCTCGCTGCGCCGCTACCACGGCGCGCTGGGCCGCCCATCGGGCGCCGTGGGCCGGAGCTCGGTGGAGCGCTCGGGGCTGCTGCTCACCCTGGTCGACGACGAGGGGCACACGGGCCGGGGGGAGGCCTCGCCGCTGCCGGGGCACTCGACGGAGACGCTGGCCGCGGTGACGCAGGCGCTCATCGACGTGATCCCACGGCTGGGCGAGGCGCAGGACGACGTGGCCGAGACGCTGCGGAGGTTTCCTTCGCTGGACGCGCTGCCGTCGGCGCGCTGCGCGGTGGAGGTCGCGCTGCTCGACCTGTGGGGGCAGCGCCGTGGGGTGTCGGTGGCCGCGCTCGTGGGCTTCGACCCCGACCGGTTGGCGTGCAACGCGCAGCCCGGGGCGCTCGTCGACGAGGACATCGGGGAGCGCTGCGCCGCCGCGGTGGCGAGGGGCTTCGGGGTGCTCAAGCTGAAGGCCGGGTCCATCGATTTTACCGAGGAGCGTAAGACCCTGGAGGGCCTGCGGGCGCGCTTCCCCGGGGTGACCTGGCGGCTCGACGTCAACGGGGCGTGGACCCTGGACGAGGCGCGCCGCCGGCTCGACGCGCTCGACGGCCTCGGGGTGCAGTATGTCGAGCAGCCCTGCGAAGGGGCGGAGGTGTTCTCGCTGGGAGAGCGGGCGGTGCCGTGGGCGGCGGACGAGGCGCTGATCGACCCCATCGCGAGGCAGCGCTTCCTGGAGGACCAGGACGCCCGGAGGGGCTGCGCGGCGGCGGTGCTGAAGCCGATGGCCCTGGGGTGGCTGGCCGCGAGGGAGGCGGCGCTGGCCGCGGGCGCGCTTGGCCTGGGCGTGGTGGTGACGCACCTGCTGGATGGCCCGGTGGCGCTGGCCGCGGCCTGCGAGCTGGCGCGCTCGCTGCCGGGCGCGTGGGCCTGCGGGCTCGACCGGCACGCGGGCCTGGACGCGTGGCCGGAGGTGGCGGTGCCTCAGGCGGAGGGCCCGTGGGTGCGGCGCGCGGAGGGGGCGGGGCTGGGCCTCGGGCTGCTGGGGTGAGCGCCAGCCTCGTCATCGTGCCGATGAGCCCGTCGCCGCGCCCTGAAGGACTATCGCTACTACACATCTCGGCGGCGCGCCCAACGCTTCCCCGGTACGACCGCGAGGCCGTCGGCGAGGAGTCCCCGATACGACCGCGAGGCCGTCGGTGAGGAGTCCCCGGTACGACCGCGAGGCCGTCGGCGAGGAGTCCCCGATACCACCGCGAGGCCGTCGGCGAGGAGTCCCCGGTACGACCGCGAGGCCGTCGGTGAGGAGTCCCCGGTACGACCGCGAGGCCGTCGGCGACCAGAGCCAGACCGCGACCGTCAGGGAGCGGATGCGACCTACCACGCCGACAGGCGTCGTCCGGAGGGGTGATCGGTTTCCGAGTAGCGGCGTCAGAATTCCGCGCTGGCAGCGTGGTAGGTCGCATCCGCTCCCTGACGGTCGCGGTCTGGCTCTGGTCGCCGACGGCCTCGCGGTCGTACCGGGGACTCCTCGCCGACGGCCTCGCGGTCGTACCGGGGAAGCGCTGGGCGCGCTGGCGAGATGTGTAGAAGCGATAGTCCTTCAGGGCGCGGCGACGGGCTCGGGGACACCTTGAAAGGGCTGGGGGTGAGCGCCAGCCCCTTCGCGCGGGTGCCGCCGCGGAGGCGCGGCGAGGTGGCGCTCATCGCCGATGGGCGGGCGTGGACCTTCGGCGAGCTCGACGCGCGCATGGGAGGCTTCGTCGCGGCGCTGCTGGCCGCGGGCGTGCGCCGCGGAGACCGGGTGGCCCTGCGAGGGAGCAACCGCGCGGAGACGGTGGTGGCGCTGCTGGGGATGGCCATCGCGGGGGTGACCGCCGTGCTGGTGCACCCGCGGCTGACGACGGGGGAGGCCCAGGCGCTCATCGACGACGCGGAGGTCGCCCTCTCGCTCGACGACGCCGGGGTCGACGCGCTCTTGCTCGATGGCGTGACGCGCCCCTGGCCCGCGACCCCTCGCTGCGAGCTGAGCGCACCCCTGGCGATGATCTACACCTCGGGCACCTCCGGGCGACCGAAGGGCGCGGTGCTCACCCACGGGGCCTTCGCCGCCAGCGCCGCCGCGAGCGAGCGCAACCTCGGCTGGGAGCACCCCGACCGCTGGGTCGCCGCCCTGCCGATCGCCCACGTGGGCGGGCTCTCGGTGCTCACGCGCTGCCTTCGCGCGGGGCGCCCGGTGGTGCTGCTGCCGCGCTTCGACGCCGGCGCCGTGATCGACGCCGTGCGCTCGGGAGGGACGCTGGTGTCGGTGGTTCCGACGATGCTGAGGGCGCTGCTGGAGGCCGACCGGGACAACGTGCTGGCGAGGGCGCGAGCGCTGCTGGTGGGCGGCGCGGCGTGCCCGCCGGAGCTGCTGGCCGAGAGCGCGGCGAGGGGCGTGCGGGCGCTGGCCACCTACGGCATGACCGAGATGTGCTCCCAGGTGGCGACGCAGGCGCCGACCCGCGAGCCGGTCGCGCAGCGCGGCGTGGGGAAAGCCCTGCCCGGGGTCGAGCTGCGGCTGGTGGACGACGAAGGCTCCCTCGTCGCGACCGGCGCGGTGGGGCGCATCACCGTGCGAGGCCCGATGCGGATGCGGGGCTACTGGGGCCATCCTCCGCTGGCGGAGGAGGAGTGGTTCGACACCGGCGACCTCGGGGCGCTCGACGAGGTCGGGGTGCTGTCGATACACGCCCGGCGCACCGACCTGATCGTGACGGGCGGAGAGAACGTCTACCCCGTGGAGGTCGAGCAGTGCCTGGAGTCGCACCCCTCGGTGGCCGCGGCGCTGGTGTTCGGAGTACCCGACCCGGTATGGGGGCAGCGCGTGGCGGCGGCGGTGGTGGCGCGGGCGGAGGTGGCCGACGAGGCGGCGTGGCGCGAGGCGCTGTGGCGGCACGTGACGTCCCGGCTCGCGGGCTTCAAGCGGCCGAGGCTGCTGGCGAGGGTGGACGCCATCGCCGCGCTGCCGAGCGGCAAGCCCGACCGGGCCGCAGCGCCCGCGCGCTACGGAGCGTCGGTCGGACCGTGGGGAGACGGTGTATCGTCGCGCGCCTGAGGCATGGCAGCACTTCTTGATCCTCGCGCGGTCGCCCGCTTCCGCCGCAACCGCGGCGCGCGCTTCGGGCTCGTCCTGGTGGTCCTGGCGATGGCCGCGGCGCTCTTCGCCCCGGTGCTCTCGCCGCACGACCCCGACATGCCCTTCAAGTCCCGCACGCTCACCACCCGGGGCGTGCCCATCGGGCCGACGTGGGAGTTTCCGCTCGGGGCCGACGTGGTGGGCCGCTGCGAGCTCTCCCGCCTCCTCTACGGCGCGCGCGTCTCGCTCACCGTCGCCTTCGCGGCCACCGCCCTCATCGTCCTCGTCGGCACCTTCATCGGCCTCCTCTCGGGCTACTTCGGGGGGTGGACCGACACGGTGCTGATGCGCCTCGTCGACGCGCTGCTGTCCTTCCCCTTCCTGCTGGTGGTGATGACCCTCAACAAGATCATCGACGAGCCCGACCTCTGGGTGATCTTCGTGGTGCTCGCGGCCCTCGCGTGGCCCTCCATGGCCCGGCAGATCCGCGGCAAGACGCTCCAGCTCAAGGAGCTCGACTACGTGCTCGCCGCGCGCGCCCTCGGCGCCTCGCACTTCCGCATCATCAGCCGCCACCTGCTGCCCAACGTGATCCCGCTGGTGATCGTCATCGCCACCTCGCAGGTCGCGGGGATGATCGTCGCCGAGAGCTCGCTCTCGTACCTGGGCGTCGGGGTGGTCCCGCCCGCGTCGTCATGGGGCTCGATGCTGCATCAGTCGGAGTCGCTCACCCGCGCGGTGCCCAGGCTCACGCTGGTGCCGGGGCTGGCGATCCTGCTGACGGTGGTGGGCTTCAACCTGCTGGGCGAGGCGCTGCGCGACGCGGTCGACCCGCGCGGGTAAGGACCGAAGACTCCGAAGGTCAGCATGAACCGTCGCGAGCACCCCGAGGCGAGGGAGGCCGCGCGAGACATACGCGGGGTATTTCGAGCGCGGCCGACCGCTGCATCGGGGGGCGCAGCAGGTTGATGCTGAGCTTCTCAGAGCGGCGTGTAGCTGGAGCAGGCGCCCGCGTAGCCGCGGCGCGACGAGGCGATGCTGTTGTTCATCACCCAGCCGATGCTCGCGCACTGGTACCAGTCGCGGTCGAAGCGGCTCTGGAGGCACGCGCCCACGCGCATGTCGCGGCCGAGCGTGCCGCTGTAACAATGGCCGGTGCCGGGGTCGGGCGTCGTGCCGCCGCCGCCGCTGAGCGGGTGCTGCGAGGCGCAGGCCCCGCGGCTGCCGCGGCCGGAGTACCAGCTGCCGTTGTCGCACTGGTACCAGGCGCTATCGAGGCGCGACTCGACGCAGGTCTTCTCGGCCACCTCGCGCCCCAGGGTCGAGGAGTAGCAGCGCCCGCTGGAGGTGCCGCCGGAGAACGAGCCCTGCGAGCCCGCCGGGCGCTCCCAGTGCCACGGCTCGCTCGGAACCGTGCGGCGGAAGCCGTAGCGCGACGCGTTGCGGGACATCCAGTTGTAGACCCCGGCGCTGCTGGTGTTGAGGTCGAGCGCGAGGCCGCTCTGGTGGTTGGAGTAGCCCGGCCGCGCCGCGAGGTTGCCGCGGCCCGCGAGGTAGAGGTTGTAGAGGTAGCGCTGCTGATCCATCGTGCGGAAGCCGCTGACGATGGAGATGCGAACGCCGCTCGACGCGGCCGCCGCGCGCATCGCCCCGAAGGCCTGCGCCGTGCGGTACTCGACCAGCTTGCCGTCGACGGAGACGACGCAGATGTTGGCGCGGTTGCCGTGGCTGTACCCGGCCGCCGGGCGACAGCCCCCCACCGCGTCGACGGCGGTGCCGGTGCCCTCGGCCGTCATGGTGAAGCCGCTGCCCTCGAGGGGCGGGGCCAGCGTGCCGACGTCGCCGTCGGTCTCCGCCGTGGGCTCGGTGTAGTCGTTGCCCGGCTCCGCCACGCCAGCGGCCTGCTCGGCCTCGGTGATGTCCGTGTCCGGGACGAAGCCCGCCATCGTCGTGACCGGGGTCGCGGCGTCGTCGGTGTTGGGCGCGCAGGCCACCATCGCGATCGCTGCCGCCAGCATCCAGCGGGGAGAGGTCTCGGTTCGGGTCGGGCTTCGCATCACGGGCTCCATGGAGTGGTTGGGAGAAAGGCTCTGCAGTACCCGGGCCACGGAGGGGAGAGCACGCTTCGCCCTGTTTCCAGGGGTGCGAGCCATCACCGTCCCCCCCGGCGGGTGGGAGAGCGTTGACCATTCCCGCCCCGCGCATGGGACTCCATTGACCACAGGCACCATACGCCTTGCCTCGGCGGAGGCGGTGAAAGTACCGTTCGCCCGCGACGGCCCCGCCGCCGACCACCCGAAGGAACGAAACCCCCAATGCCCGTCATCAACGCGCACATCACCGGCACCGTCTGGAAGATCGAAGTGAAGCTCGGCGACGTCATCGAGCCCGGCACCGTCGTGGCGATCCTTGAGTCGATGAAGATGGAGATGCCCGTCGAGTCCGAGGAGGGCGGCACCATCACGGTGATCCACGTCTCCGAGGGCCAGGCCGTCAACGAAGACGCCCCGCTGGTCACCGTCGGGTGACGCTCGCCCGGCGGCTGTGGCGCTCTCCGGCGCTGCGGTTCCTCACGCTGGGCGCCGCGCTCTTCGGCATCGAGTCCCTCGCCCGCTCCACCCCGCAACCCTCGCTCACGGCCTCTCGCGCCACCGCCCGCGCCCTGCGCGACGAGCTCCGCGCGAGCCTCCACCGGGAGCCCTCCGCCGCCGAGCTCCGCGCCCGACTGGAGTCCTGGGCCGACGACGAGCGCCTCTACCGGGAGGCCCTCGACCGCCGCGTCTGGGAGGGCGACCCGGTGCTCCGCCAGCGCCTCGTCGAGCGCGCCGCGTGGATCCTCCGCCACGAGGCCGCCGCCCCGGATCCCACGCCCGACGAGCTCGCCCGCACCCTCGCCCGCCACCCCGAGCGCTACCTGGTCCCCGCCAGGGTGAGCTTCACCCAGGTCTTCGTCTCCCTCGGCCTTCACCCCTCCGACGCGCCCTCCGTCATGGCCTCCCTCTCGGAGCGCATCGCCCGCGGCGACGAGCCCTCCTCCCTCGGCGACGCTCCCCCCTTCGGCCGAGAGGCCATCGCCCGCAACGACGCCAGCCTCGCCTCGGAGTACGGCAGCGCCTTCGCCGAGGCGCTCCGGGAGCTGCCCGTGGGCGTGTGGTCGCCTCCCCTCGAGACCCGCTTCGGCGTCCACCGGGTGCGGATCACCGCGAGGGTCGCTCCCACCACGCTGACCGTCGCCCAGGCGGGGCTACGCCTCGTCGCCGACTGGCGCGACGACCAGCGCGAGGCCCTCGACCGCAGCGTGCGCGACCGGCTGCGCGCCCGCCTCCCGCTGCGCCTCGAAGGCGAACCCTCGCGATGAGGTTCCCGCTCGCCCTCGGCCTCGCGACGCTGCTTCACGCCGGGGCTGCGCCCGCCCACGGCCGTGACCCCGAGGTGGTCACCCTGGAGGAGGCCCGCGACGCGACGGTCACCGTGAGCGTGCGCGTCGACGACGACCCCTCGCGGGTGGGGGCGGCGTGGTCCTTCGCGCTCTCGGCGCGGTGCCGTGTGCTCGACGCCCCGGCGAGGGCGCCCGAGGTGCGAGGCGAGCGCTGGCGGTGGCGCGTCGACTGCGGCCCCTCGGGCCTCGACGGGGTCACCGTCGACAGCCTCGGATCGGCCCACGAGACCCTGGTGAACGTGCGCCGCCGCGACGGTAGCTCCGTCGCCCGCACGCTCCGCCCGTCGGCTCCCGCGATGGTGGTCCCCGACGCGCTCTCCGCCCCGGCGCCCTGGTGGATCGCCGCCCGCGGCTTCGTCTCCCTCGGCGTCTCGCACCTCGCGACCGGCCTCGACCACCTGCTCTTCCTGGCCCTACTGCTGGTGCGGGTGCGCTCCTGGCGTCGTCGCGCCGTGGCGGTGTCGTCCTTCACCGCGGGTCACGCGCTCACCCTCTGCGTCGCGGCGCTCACCACGGTCCCGGTGTCCTCCGCCCTGGTCGAGGCCCTCATCGCCGGGAGCATCTGGCTGCTGGCCGCGGACACCTGGCGCTCGCTCTCCGAGGTCGATGGAGTACCCGATCGGGTAAACATCTGGGCGCTGCCGATGGCCTTCGGGCTGGTGCACGGGCTGGGCTTCGCGGGCGCCCTCCGCTCGGCGGGGATGCGCTCCGGGGAGCGGGTGCTCGCGCTGGCGTCCTTCAACCTGGGCATCGAGCTGGCGCAGCTCGCGGCGGTGCTGTCGGCGGCGGCCCTCGGTCGCCTCGCGGCGGGCCGATGGGCGAGCGGGGCGAGGGTTGTGACGGCGCTCTCGGGCGTGGCGGGCGGGTGGTGGCTCACCGAGCGGGTCGTGGCGCTCTGCCAGGGATGACGGCGGGAATGCGGGAGCGGGTGAGCGGCGTTGCGCAGGGAGTGACGAAGCGTGCGAGGCGATGGTCCCCCTGGGTGGCCCTGGCGGTGGTGCCGTGGGTGTGGCTGCCCGCGCGCGACCGGGCCGTCGCCCCGCTGGCCACGAGCGCGCGAGCGCCGGAGGTCACGCACATCGAGCCCGAGGGCGCCCGCTGCGACGGGGTGCTGCTCGCCGACGAGTGCCTGCACCCGCGCTGCGCGGTGGGAGAGCTCGACCTGGACGGGTTCTGCCTGCCGACCGCGGGAGCGGTGGTCGACGAGGGCGCGATGGTGGCGACCAACGTGCACACCGAGCGCACCGGGCGGCGGGTGATCTACGAGCACATCCCTCGACGGCCCGACGTGCCCGAGGACTACGACCGCTTCGTGTACCCGGTTCCGACTGCGGGCGGGCGCGCGGTGTCGTCGGGCTACGACCTCGACCGCCCCGACTCGCAGCAGCGGCGAGGCGCCGGGCTCAGCGCCACCGGCCACGGCGGGGTCGACCTGCCGCAGCCGAGGGGGACGCCCGTCCGGGTGGCGGCGCTGCGCGGCGAACAGGGCGACCCGGAGGTGGTCTACGTGGGGCGACTCTTCGGGACGACGGTGCTGCTCCGCCAGGTGGTGCGCGAGGGCGACACGCTATGGACCTACCTGATCCTGTACGGCCACCTCGACGCGGCGGCGCAGGGGCTGACGCGGGGGATGTTCGTGCGGCCCGGCGCGGTGGTGGGCTTCGTGGGAGACACCGGCGCGGAGGGCTACGTGCACCTCCACTACGAGGTGCGGCGGGTGCGCGCGGGCATCGACGTGATGAGGGAGGACATCGCGCGGGTCACGGAGCAGGAGGTGAGCGTCCCCTGCGACCCGCGCAACGTGCTGCCCTGGCGGTGAGGGCAGCGGGGTGGAGGGTCAGCGCACGACGCCGACGGTGAAGAGGTAGTTCGGGACGGCGGCGTTGTTGTAGCCGTTGACGCAGACGACGTAGCGACCCGCGGCGAGGCGGGCGAGCTCCGGGCGCACCGTGGGATCGATCACCGCGCAGCGGCCGCGGCCCGCGGAGTCGTCCTCGAAGGAGATCAGCCGACCCATCGGGTTGAACACCGTGAGGAAGGGATCAGGTCCGCCCGGCGCGCAGGTGGGCGTCGCCGGGAGCTGCACGTCGGCGAAGATCGACGCGCCCATCGGGAGGTCGACCCCCACGCAGTCGCGGCCGCCGGCCTCGACCGAGCCCGCGAACACCGTGCTGGCGGTAACGGTCGGCGACGGCGCCGTGATGCTGTTGTTGGGCTCCGTCTCCATCACCTGCATGGCGCAGGTGCCAGCGGTCGCGCTGCTCGGGGCGCACGCGGTCATCGCCGGGCAGGAGGTGACCCGGCCGGTCCAGTCGCAGGCCATCGCCGCGGTGGACGCCCGGCGGCACCAGCCCGCGCCCGAGGTCGTGGTGCAGGTGAGGCCCGCGTCGCAGCGCGTCCCGCTGGTGCGGCAGTCGGCGCCCGCGGCGGTGCCGTTGGCCGTGCAAGCGCCCACGGTCTGCCCGGCGGTCGCGAGGCAGCTCGAGTTGGTCGCGCAGAGGGTCGCCTGGTTGGCGGCGTCGCACATCGCGCCGGCGCTGCTCAGCCGCTCCCGGCAGTAGTCGTTGGGCGTCCCGGTGATGCAGGTGAGCCCGCTGTCGCAGCGCGTGCCGCTCGGGCGGCAGATGCCCCCGCGAGCGCCGAGGGCCACGCAGGTCCAGCCCACCGGAGAGGAGACGCAGCCCGAGTTGGTCGCGCAGAGGTTGCGCTCCCCCACCGGGTCGCACGCCGCGCCGAGCTCTACGCGAGGGCGGCAGCGCGAGGTCGTCGACGACGCCGTCCCGCTGCAGATCAGGCCCGTCTCGCAGGCCGCCCCGCTGGTGCGGCACCGGGCGCCGTCGTTGCCGTCCACCACGCAGGTGCCCGTGGCCGCGCCGTAGTACGCCGCGCAGGTTCGCCCGGTCTGGCACACGGAGTTGATCCCCGCCGGGTCGCAGGACGCGCCGTCGGCCACCACCTCGCGGCACACGCCGCTGCCCGTCATGGTGCTGCAGGTGAGCATCGCGTCGCAGCGCGGCGCGACGACCCGGCAGGTGCCGCCCCGGGCGCCGTCGGCCACGCAGGTGCTCGACCCGTTGGCCGTGACGCAGGTGCTGCCCGTCGCGCAGAGGCTGGTCACCCGCGCCGGGTCGCACGCGGCCCCGACCGCCACCGAGGCGCGGCATCGCGACGCCGTGGAGGTGGCCGAGCCGCTGCACGCGAGGCCCATGTCGCAGGCCGTCCCGGTGGCGCGGCATCGACCGCCCGCGGTGCCGTCGGCGATGCAGGTGCCGGCGGTGGTCGAGCCCGCGTCGGCGATGCAGGTGAGCGCGTCGGCGCAGGGCGGCGGGGAGCTCACCCGCGGGTCGCACACGGCGCCCGCCATCCCGGGCACGAGCTCGGTCACGGTGAGGGCGAAGGTGCCCGTCGGGGTGCCGGAGGGGCGGTAGCCCGCGACGACGATGTAGACGGCGGTGCCCGCGGTGACGTTCGCCGAGGTGGTGAAGGTCGAGGCGAGCGTGCGGGGCGCCGAGCCGCTGTCGTCGTTGCAGCCGAGGCCGGCGTTGCCCGTCGGGAGCGACGAGCACGCGGGCTGCGCCCAGACGACCGTGTCGAAGCCCGCGGCGGTGCCGTCGTTGTTGGTGGAGACCCGCAGTCGGGAGGTGGCGCGCGGGGTGTACCGGAGCACCACCTCGTGGCCGATGGACGTCGCGCTGCCGCACGCCGGGCGGAGCGGGGCGGTGCCGCCGACCATGGAGTTGCTGCCGGTGTAGCTGGTGGTCAGACCGGCGAGGGTGCCCGCCATGTTGAGGTCGATCACCGAGCCCATCGCGCAGGGGTCGTAGGCCGGGCCCGTGTCGGCCGGGCCGGTGTCGCGGACGCCCGTGTCGCGGACGCCCGTGTCGCGGACGCCGGTGTCGCGAACCCCGGTGTCGAAGCGGGTGCCGCTGTCGAAGCCGGTGCCGCTGTCGAAGCCGGTGCCGCTGTCGAACTCCGGGACGTCGACCCTGGGGAAGCCCTGATCCTCCGGGAAGCCGCGGTCGGGGGTGACGCCCAGGTCGGGGAAGGTCGGGATGGGGCCGGCGTCTTCCTTCACCAGCCCGCCCGCGTCCTCTTCGGGCATCGGGTCGAAGGGCGACTCGTCACCCCCGCACGCGGGCAGGAGCAGAGCCAGGGATACCGGGAGCCACCGTCGATTGGACCACATCACACGCACCTCGTTGAGTGGCCCGGCGGCTCGCACGGAACCCGCCGGGCCGTCAAGGGCACGGACGCCGCACCGTCAGGGTACGGCGGTGAAGGCCGGGGCGGTGGTGCCGCTGGTGGTGGTCGATCCTCGGACGGTGATGCGCCCGACGCTGCCGTTGCCGCCGGCCGTGCCGCAGTTGCCCGGGTCGTTGCCGCCGACGCCGCCGCTCGCGGTCACCAGCGAGGCCCCGAGGTTGATGCCGCCCACGCGCAGGTAGATCGCTCCGCCCGCGCCGCCGCCGCCGCCCCCCGAGCCGCAGCCCGCGTAGTTGTACTCGTTGTTGCCCGTCTGCCCGTTGGAGCGGATGGCCCCCGGGCTCTCGACGGAGATCGCCGGCGAGGCCACGTAGATGATCCCTCCGCCGTTGGCCCCGGCGGAGCCGTAGCCGTCCTCGTCGGCGCCGCCGTTGGCCCCGGCCCCGCCGAAGAACATCGTCGTCTGCGCCGCGACGCCCACCGCCAGGCCCGCGTTGCCGCCCGGCTGGCAGACCGCTCCGCCCGCGCTCCCCACGAGGCCTCCGCTCGCGTGGCCTCCTCCTCCTCCGCCGCCTGCCCAGCAGCACTCGCAGCCCGTGCGCCCTCCGCCGCCGCCGCCGTTGCTGTTGGGCATGGTGTTCTGCGCGCCGTACCCGCTGGACCCTTCGCCCTGCTCGCCGGCCCGGTTGTTGGAGCTCACCCGGGGGTGGCCGCGAAACCCGCGCTCGCTCATGACGATGGCGCCGCTCATCACCCGCACGCTCTCTCGCGCGGCGAAGGCCAGGATGCCTCCGGTGTTGCCGTCCCACGCGGGCGCGACCAGCGTCGCCCCGGTGAGCAGCACGGTGCTGTACTGCGGCATCACCACGGCCTGCGCGCGGTTGGCCCCGGCGCTGCTGTAGGCCGCCGTGAGCGGGGCCTCGACGGTGGCGCGCGACCCGGCCAGCGCCACGATCTGCCGCACCTCCCAGCTCCCCGCCCCGGCGCCCTGCGTCTGGTGCAGGAACACCATCTGCCCCACGGAGAAGCCCGTCGGCGCGGTCAGGTCGACCGCGGTTCCCCCGGCCGCCGCGGTCGCGGGCGAGCGCACGAGGTTGATGGTGACGGTGCCCGAGGTGGGCGTGAGCGCCGCGTCGGCGCCGCTGCCGTAGGGCCCGAGCACGCAAGCGCCGGCGGTGCAGGTGGCGCCCGGCAGGCACGCGCGCCCGCAGGCCCCGCAGTGGGCGTTGCTGGTGTTGAGGTTGACCTCGCAGGCGTTGGCGAGGCTCCCGTCGCAGTCGCCGAAGCCGGCGTTGCAGCTCTCGACGGCGCAGACGCCGACGCGGCACGAGGCCGTGGCGTTGTTGCTGCTGCACGCGCGGCCGCAGCCGCCGCAGTTGCGCAGGTCGGTCGGGGTGTTGGACTCGCAGCCGTTGGCCGGCTCCCCGTCGCAGTCGGCGTAGCCCGCGAGGCAGGTGACGCCGCAGACCCCGGTGACGCAGACCGGCGCGCCGTTGGGCCTCGCCGCGCAGGACGTTCCGCAGGCGCCGCAGTGCGCGAGGTCGCTCCGGGTGTTGGCCTCGCAGCCGTTGAGCGCGTTGCCGTCGCAGTCGGCGAAGCCCGCGGCGCAGGCGGTCACCGTGCACGCGCTGGCCGCGCAGGCCGACGTGGCGTTGGCCAGCGAGCAGGCGTTGCTGCATCGGCCGCAGTGCGAGGCGCTGACGCGGGTGTCGACCTCGCAGCCGTCGGAGGGGTCGCCGTTGCAGTCCGAGAAGCCGGTGACGCACTCGTAGGCGCACGCCCCGGCGGCGCAGCGCGCGGTGGCGTTGGGGCGCGGCGCGCAGGCCGTGTTGCAGGCGCCGCAGTGCGCGAGGTCGCTCTGGGTGTTGACCTCGCAGCCGTTGGTCGCGCTGGTGTCGCAGTCCGCGAAGGGGGGGGCGCAGCTCGTGATGGCGCAGTTGCCGTTCATGCACGCCGGGACGGCGTTGGGGAGCATGCAGCGGGTGTCGCATCCGCCGCACGCGGCGACGTTGGACTGGATGTTGACGCACGCGCCGGAGCAGCAGGCCTGGTCGGCGGGGCAGCCTCGGGTGGGAGAGCAGCCGGTGACGCAGAGGTTGCCCACGCAGAGGTTGCCGAGGGGGCAGTCGTCGTTGCCGAGGCACGCGACGCACTGGCGCATGGTGGTGTCGCAGCGGGCGGTGGGCGAGGCGGCGCCGCCGTCGGCGCCGGCGGAGCGGCAGGCCTCGTCGGAGCGGCAGCCCGGGGCGCAGGTGTTGGTGGCCGAGACGCAGTACTGCCCCGTCGGACAGGTGTCGGCGGAGGCGAGGCACCGCACGCAGCGGCCCGAGGCGACGTCGCAGACGCCCCCCTCGGAGCGGCCCACGCACTGCGCGTCGGCGGTGCAGACGAAGGGCACGTCGACCGGCACGTCGGGAACATCCGGCGCGTCGACCGCGACGGGCACGTCGGGGACATCGACGCCGAGGTCCATCGGGCCGAGGTCCGTGGGGCCGAGGTCCGTGGGGCCGAGGTCGGTGGGACCGAGGTCCGCGCTGGCCGCATCGGGAGGGCCCCCGACGACCGAGTTGCCATCGGTGCACGCGAGCGCGAGGCTCACGGCACCCACCAGAAGACCGAGCTGTCGATGCCTCATCGCGCGAGGATCGCACGACTCGGGCGGCGCCCGTGAAGCGCTTTGAGGGAGCGGGATCAGGCGGTGGGGACGACCACCGGCGGGTTGTGCATCTTCTTGGTGATCACCGGGCTGAGGGCGATGAGCACGGCGCCCGCGGCGGCGGTGACGCCCACGATGGTCGCGAAGAGGGTGAACTCCCCGAGGCGCTCGGAGTAGCTCCCGATGAGCCCGGCGAGGTAGTTGGCGACGAAGCTGGAGAGCAGCCAGACGCCCATCATCAGCGAGGCGAAGCGGGCGGGCGCGAGCTTGCTCACCGCGGAGAGCCCCACCGGCGAGAGGCAGAGCTCGCCCACGGTGTGGAAGAAGTACGCGCCCACGACCCAGAACATCGCGGCCTGGCCGCCGTCGGCGGTCTGTTTGGAGGCGCCGAGCATCAGCACGAAGCCGAAGGAGAGGAGCAGCAGCCCGATGCCCAGCTTGGCCGGGGTGGAGGGTTCCCTGCGGGCCTTGGCGAGGCGCACCCAGAGCATCGAGAACAGCGGCCCCAGCAGCACGATGAACATCGGGTTGATGGACTGGAACCACGTCGTCGGCACGACCATCCCGAAGAGGTGACGGTCGACCTTGGTGTCGGTGTAGAGGGTCATGAGGCCGCCCGCCTGCTCGAAGGCGGCCCAGAAGAAGATGTTGAAGAACGCGAGGGCGAAGATGACGCCCAGCCGGTCTCGCTCGACGTGCGTGAGCTTCGCGGTCTCGGTCTGCACCTCGCCGGGGGCGCGGTAGTCGCCCTCCCCCGGGGGCCCGAGCTTCTGCGCGCCGCGCGGCGCCGGGGCGAGGCCCACGTCCCCGAGGAGGCGCTTGTTGAGCGCGAGGAAGGTGAGGAGCCCGAGGCCCATGCCGACGCCCGCCGAGCCGAAGCCCCAGTGCCAGCCGAGGGTCTCGCCGAGCGTCCCGCACACCAGCGGCGACAGGAAGGCCCCGAGGTTGATGCCCATGTAGAAGATGGTGAAGGCCCCGTCGCGGCGCGCGTCGCCGGGGGGATAGAGCCCGCCCACCATGGTGCTGATGTTGGGCTTGAAGAACCCGTTGCCCACGATGAGGAAGGTGAGCGCCGCGAAGAAGGCCACCTCGCCGGGCACCGCCATCAGGAAGTGCCCGATCATCATCAGGAAGCCGCCGAGCACCACCGCGCGCCGCTGCCCGAGGTAGCGGTCGGCGATGTAGCCGCCCGCGAGCGGCGTCAGGTACACGAGCGCGGTGTACGTGCCGTAGATCTTGAGGGCGGTCGCGCGGGTCCAGTGGAAGCCCCCGTGATCCGCCGCGCCGGTCATGTAGAGCACCAGCAGCGCCCGCATGCCGTAGTACGACATGCGCTCCCACATCTCCGTCGCGAACAGGAGGTAGAGCCCCTTCGGGTGCCCCTTCTTTACCACCTCGGTGACCGGCGCCTCGGACGTGCTCGCTGTGCTCATGCGGCGCGCATCCTAGTCGAAGGGCTCCCCCGATGGCGACGATCGCGCACCGGGGAATAGCTCCCCGGAAACGACGGGAAACCAGGGATGGAGGGGGGGGATGGAAGGGAAGGATGCGCGGCGATCGGACGCCGCCGCGCTCAGGCGGGGATCAGAGGCCGCTGACGTTCAGGACGTACGCGCCGCTGTTGGTGCTGAAGCCGTCGACGACCACGTAGTAGGTCGTGCCCGCGGTGGCCGCGAAGGCGACCCGCGACTGGAGCCCGAGGCCCGCGGTGTCGTCGTTGCAGCCGAGGGTGCTGCCGCCGCAGGTGTTGCCCACGTAGAGCACCGTGTCGTAGGCCGAGCCCGAGGTGTCGACGGTGATGGTGCCCGAGCGGGTCGCGGTGATGGCGTAGACCACGTCCGGCGCGGTGTTGGTGTTGCACGAGCCGCTGTAGTTGGCGGCGCGCCCGGCGGTGGTGCCGATGTAGCGCCCGTTGCGGGTGATGGCCGAGGGGCTGGCGCAGGTGTCGTTGTTGAGCGCCACCGACGAGGAGGTCAGCGTGAAGGCGCCGCCGCCGTTGGTGGCGTAGGCGTCCTGGACGATGAGGTAGGTGCCCGCCGGGGGGTTCACCAGCTGCACGGTGCTGCGCGAGGTGGAGCCGTCGTCGTCGTTGCAGGCGACCTCGTCGCTCGTGGTGCAGGCCGCGGCGTTGTGCACGTGCAGCACGCCGTCGAAGCCCGTGGTGTTGGAGGTGAACGTGTACGTGCGGGGCGAGCCGTCGAACACGACCGAGTAGGTCACGTCGCGCCCGGGGCCGCCGGCGCCGCAGGTCGAGGTGTGGTTGTTCTGCGCCGTGGCGGTGTTGCCCATCACGGTGCCGCCGACGGAGTAGGCCGCCGGGGTCGCGCAGGTCTCGTTCGAGGCGCGGCAGGCGCCCGAGGCGCAGGTCGTCGGGGCCACGCACGCCGCGCCGCACGCGCCGCAGTTGGCGCTGTCCGTCGCGAGGTTGCGGCAGGTGCCGCCGCAGTTGGTCAGGCCCGCCGGGCAGGAGGGCACGCAGGCGCCGGCCACGCAGGCGGTGGTGCCGCCGACCGGGGCGGCGCAGACGGTGCCGCAGGCGCCGCAGTTGCTGGCGTCGGTGGCGACCGCGCGGCAGGTGCCGCCGCAGTTGAGCTGGCCTGCCGGGCAGGAGCGCACGCAGGCGCCGGCCACGCAGGCGGTGGTGCCGCCGACCGGGGCGGCGCAGACGGTGCCGCAGGCGCCGCAGTTGGTGGCGCTGGTCTGGAGGCTGACGCAGGCGGTGCCGCAGAAGTTCTGACCCGTCGGGCAGGTGCCGAAGGTCAGGCTGAGGGTGTACGCGCCCGCCGAGCCGGCGCCGTAGCCGTCGACGTAGAGCGAGTGCAGGCCGGCGCCGCTGGCGAGGGTGCCGGTGATGGTCGACTGCGCGCCGCAGCCGTCGTCGTTGCAGATGTTCGCGGAGCGGGCGGCGCTGCGCTGCTCGAGCACGGTGTCCCAGGTCGCGGCGCCGCAGGTCGCGGCGTTGAACTGGGTCGCGGCGAAGGTCGGGCAGGTCATGAACCAGTAGCTGGTCTCCGGACCGGCGGCGCTGGTGCAGCTCTGGGTGAGCACGCCGGTGCCGCTGGTGGTGCCCATGAAGGTCTGGGTTCCGGCGGAGAGCGAGGTGATCTGCGTCACCGCGCCGCTGCCGATGGGCAGGTGCTGGAAGTGCAGCGTGAAGGGCCCGCTGTTGGTGCTGTAGCCCGACACGACCACGTAGTAGGTGCCGGCGTCGAGCACCCGCGCGAGCTGCGACTGGGTGCCGCCGCAGGAGTCGTCGGTGCAGGTGCCGGTGATGGTGCCGGTGCCCGAGGCGGGCGCGAAGGCCAGCTCGGTGTCGTAGGCGGTGCCGAAGGTGTCGACGTAGACGACCTCGCGGCGGGCCAGCGTGAAGCGGTAGTACACGTCCGCGCCGCCGCAGCCGGACTGGTTGGTCGCGGAGGTGGTGGTGCCCATGATCGTCGACGCGGGCGTCGCGAGGCTGATCACCACCGCGCCGGTCGGGAGGTCATTGGACGGAGCGCCGGTGACGCAGGCGCCCGCGGTGCAGGTCTGGCCCGCGGTGCAGGTGCGGCCGCACGCGCCGCAGTTGGCGACGCTGGTCTGGGTGTCGATGCAGGCCGCGCCGCAGAGGGTCTGGCCCATCGGGCAGACGCAGGCCCCGGCGGCGCAGCTCTGGCCCGACGGGCAGGCGCGACCGCAGGCGCCGCAGTGGGTGCCGCTGGTCTGGGTGTCGACGCAGGCGTCGCCGCAGAGGGTCTCCCCCGCGCCGCAGTTGCGTCGGCAGACGCCCGCCGCGCACGACTGGCCCGTCGCGCAGGCGGTGCCGCAGGCGCCGCAGTTGGCGTTGCTGGTGTTGGTGTCGACGCAGGCGTCGCCGCACGCGGTCTGACCCGTCGGGCACACCAGGCGGCAGGCCCCGGCGACGCAGCTCTGGCCGGTCGAGCACGCGTTGCCGCACGCGCCGCAGTTGGCCGCGTCGGTGAGCGTGTCGACGCAGTTCATGACGCCCGCCGCGGAGGTGCAGACCGTGCGAGGCGCCGCGCAGGTGAGCGCGCAGCGGCCCGCGGAGCACATCTGCCCGGCCGGGCACGCGGTGCCGCAGGAGCCGCAGTTGGCGGGGTCGCTGTCGAGGGTGGAGCAGACGTCGCCGCAGAGGCTCTGGCCCGCCGAGCAGCTCCGCCGGCAGAGGCCGACCTGACAGCTCTGGCCCGCCGCGCAGGCGACGCCGCAGGTGCCGCAGTTGGTGTTGTCGGTGTTGGTGTCGACGCAGCCGGTGCCGCAGAAGCTCTGGCCCGAGGTGCAGGTCGGGACGTCCGGCCGGGGGCCGGTGTCGTCCGCGGGGGTGCCGCTGTCGACCGCCGCCCCGGTGTCGTCCGCGGGGGTGCCGCTGTCGACCGCCGCCCCGGTGTCGTCCGCGGGGGTGCCGCCGTCGACCGCGCCGCCCGTGTCGTCCGCGGGGGTGCCGCTGTCGACCGGCTTGCCGGTGTCCTCGATCGGGGTGCCGGTGTCCTCCGTCGGGGTGCCGCTGTCGACCGCGCCGCCCGTGTCGTCGGCCGGCGTGCCCGAGTCGCTGCCGAGGTCCGTGGCTCCGCCCGTGTCCTTCACGACGGGAACGTCTGTGTCCACGGGGGTGTTGTTGACGTTGTCGCTACACGCCGCCGCGAACAACGCGGGGACGAGCCACCAGAGCTTGTTCTGTGACTTCAAGGGTACTGCTCTCCTACGCAAGGTGGCGCAGAAGGGGGGGCACCCTCGCGAACCATCGCGATCACCCACCTGGTCTTCCACGCGCCAGCATCGGGCAATGAACCAAACCCTGCCCCCCGCGGTCAACCGCCCGCGGCGATATCCAGCGGATTGGCCTCCGACGGAGGGACGGCGGTCATGCCGTCGCTGTCGAGAACTTTCAGCGCGCGGGCGCGGCGCGGGAGAGCGCCGTGTCGACGGGCCAGGTGGCCCTCGCGTCGAGCCCGGCTCCGTCGAGGCGGCCCCGGCGCAGCGACACGGCGCCCGCGTAGGCGATCATCGCCGCGTTGTCGGTGCACACCCTCGTGGGCGGGACCACCAGCGTGACGCCCGCCCTGGCGCAGGCCTCCGCCGCTCGGGCCCTCAGGCCCCGGTTGGCCGCGACCCCGCCGCCGAGCACCACCCTGGGTACGCCCTCGAGCTGCGCCGCGAGCAGCAGCTTGCGCACCAGGGTCTCGACGATGGCGCGCTGCACCCCCGCGGCGAGGTCGCGCAGGGCCTTCTCGTCGGCGGGCTGGCCGTGCTTCGCGAGGTGCTGGGCCACGCTGGTCTTGAGCCCGCTGAAGCTGAACTCCAGCGAGCGGCCTCGCATGGCCTGAGGGAAGGTCACGGCCTCGGGGTCGCCCTGCGCCGCGAGCCGGTCGATGACCGGACCGCCCGGGTAGCCGAGGCCCAGCATCTTGGCGACCTTGTCGAAGGCCTCGCCCGCGGCGTCGTCGCGCGTGGCGCCCAGCTCTCGGATGGTGGCCGCGTCGTCGCAGCGATAGAGGGCCGTGTGCCCGCCGGAGGCGAGCAGGGCGATGAAGGGGAAGATCGGCTGGGCGTGCTCCTCTCCCTGGACGCGGGTGAAGGGCGCGAGCAGGTGGCCCACCAGGTGGTTGACGCCGACGAGGGGGAGACCGCGAGCGAGGGCGATGGCCTTGCCGGCCTGCAGCCCGACCAGCAGCGCGCCGATGAGTCCGGGGCCCGCGGTGACCGCCACGGCGTCGATGCTGTCCCATCCGCCGCCGGCGAGGACGGCCTCTCGCACCACCGGGCTGATCACCCGGAGGTGGGCGCGCGCGGCGATCTCCGGGACGACCCCCCCATAGGGAGCGTGCTCGGCCACCTGGCTGGCGATCACATCGGAGAGCACCCAGGCCCCGGCGCGGTCGAGGCGCACCACCGAGGCGGCGGTCTCGTCACAGGAGCTCTCGATGCCGAGCACCGTCAGCGGCGCGTCGTCCGACGGGAGCGGTCGGGTCGGGGGGAAGGGCATTGGGTCCTGGACCTGGGGTGACGCTTCTTGTGGTGTCGGCGTCGGGTGTGGTGCGATGCTCCGCGGTGAAGTCCGCGGGGCGCGCCGGTGCGTGCCACAGGTTCCGCGGCGTCGACAAGCAGGCGAGTCATGGCCGAAGCAAAGTCCCCGCGCAAGAAGACCTCCACCGCGAAGCCCGCGGCGAGCACCACCAGGAAGCCCGCCGCCAGCAAGGCAGCCCCCGCGAAGAAGGCAGCGCCCGCGAAGGCAGCGCCCGCGAAGAAGGCAGCGCCCGCGAAGGCAGCGCCCGCGAAGGCAGCCCCTGCGAAGAAGGCAGCGCCCGCGAAGGCAGCCCCCGTGAAGGCGAAGCCGACGCTCACCCGCGCCGAGATCGAGCAGAAGAAGGAGAAGAAGAAGAACGCCGCGCTCCGCGTCGCGAAGAAGGCCAGCGGCCCGCGCCCTGGCACCGCGAAGGCAGCGCCTGCGAAGAAGGCGGCCCCCGCGAAGGCGGCCCCCGCGAAGGCGGCCCCCGCGAAGAAGAAGCCCAAGACCGACTCCGCGCCGAAGCCCAAGCCCCGCAAGCGGCCTGAGCTTTCGGCCTCGACGCCGGACGCCGCCGCCCTCCGCCGCGACGGCGCGCGCGAGCTGGCCAAGCTCATCGCCGCCGCCGGCCTCGACAAGAAGGCCGAGCGCATCGAGATCCTCGATATCGGGGAGAAGGTCGACTACGCCGACTTCCTGGTGCTGATGTCCGGCCGCAGCGACCGTCAGGTGCGCTCGGTCGCCGACGGCGTCATCGAGTCGCTCAAGGAGAAGGGCCACCGCCCGACCAGCGTCGAGGGCATGCAGCAGGGGCAGTGGGTGCTCGTCGACTACAGCGACGTGATCGTCCACGTCTTCGTCGACGAGGCCCGGCGCTACTACGACCTCGAGGGGCTCTGGATGGACGCCACGCGCGTGCCCTTCGAGGGGGCCTCGCACGCCGACGGAGCCGCCCCGACCACGTGAAGCTGGTGGTCGCCGCGGTGGGGCGCGTGAAGGAGCCCGAGCTCCGCGCGCTCCTCGACGAGTACTACGGCCGGGTGCGCCGCTACGCGGAGCTCGCCGAGGTCGAGCTCAAGGACGACCGGGAAGACCGCGTGGTGGCGCAGTTCGAGCGCTGCCTCGCGGCCCAGGGCGAGCGCGCCGAGCTGGTCACCCTGGAGATCGAAGGGAAGGCCCTGTCGTCCGAGGCCTTCGCCGCGAAGGTCGACGACGCCATGCGCCGCGCGGTGGTGCCGGTGTTCGCCATCGGCGGCGCGGAGGGGCTCCCCCCCGCGGTGCGCGCCAGGGCTCGCTGGCGGCTCTCACTCGGCGCGATGACCCTGCCCCATCGGCTGGCGCGGCTGATCCTGGCCGAGCAGGTCTACCGCGCGTTCTCGATCATCCGCGGCGAGCCCTACAACAAGTAGCGAGAGGGCTCAGCGATGGCGGCGGCGGCGGCGGGAGGCGTCCGGCGCCGCGGGGGCGTCGGCGCTCACCGTCGCGGCGTCCTGCGAGGGAGCAGCGGGCGCGTCGACGGCCGGCGCGGCGGTGGCGTCGCTGGGCACGTGCGCGTCGCTCGCCGGGGCGACGATGGCCGGGCCGACGTCGACGATGGCCGGGCCCACGTCGACGGGCGCGGAGGCGTCGACCACGGGGACGAAGTGCACCGGGTCGCTGATGCTCACGGTCGACGGCGGGGGCGGGATGACGCGCTCCTCGCGGGCCCCGGGGACCCAGCGGTACCAGAGCGTCGGAGCGAGCGCTCGGAAGGCCACGACGCCGAGGGCGAGCACCGCCAGCGCCATGAAGACGTAGACCCCGCGGCTGCGGGAGCGGCGCTCGGCGTGCACCTCGTCCATGAGCACATCGCGCTTGGGGGTGAGGTCGGTGCGGAGCTGCGCCCAGGTCTCGTCCGAGGGCGGGGGCTTCGGGGCCTGGAGCAGCACGATCGGCGGGGCGTCGAGGGGAGACTCCAGCAGCACCGAGGGCTCGGGGATGGACACCCGCGGCTCCTCCGGCGGCGGAGGGGAGCGGCGCGGGGTGGACGGCGGCGGCGACGGGCGCGACGGGGAGTGCGCCGGGCGCATGGTGCGCGGGGCGTTGCCGTCGTCGTCGAAGAAGTCGTCCGCCGGGGCGACGTGGGCGTCGTTGTTCTCCTCGCCGCGAAACGGCACCGGGACCATCACCGTGGCCTCGCCGCGGTCGAGGTACTCCGGGTCGTCGGGCGAGAACTCCGGGGCGCTGGGCGACGGCGGCCGCGGGACCCCTCGGCGCAGGTCGAAGACCGGCGTGTCCTGGGAGAGCATCCCCGAGGTGCGGGAGATCGAGCTGCGCGGCGCCGTGGCGGGGATCGGCGCGTTGCGGTTGTCGTACCAGGCGCTGAGCGCCTCGGCCATCTCGCGCGCCGACTGGTAGCGGGCCTCGGGCTTCTTCGCGATGGACTTCATCACGATGCTCGCCAGCCGCGGGTCGAGCGAGGCGTTGCGCTGGAGGATCTGGATCGGCGCCTTGTTGAGGATCTCGCTGATGAGGAGGTTGTAGTTCTCCGCCTCGTAGGGGAGCCCGTTGCAGAGCACGGCGTAGAGCACGGCGCCGGTGGCGTAGAGGTCGATGCGGGCGTCCTGGTCGCGCGCCCCGGCCGCCTGCTCGGGGGCCATGAACTGCGGCGTCCCCATGACGGTGCCGGTGCGGGTGAGGGAGTTGAGCTCCTTGTCGTCGCGCAGCTTGGAGATGCCGAAGTCGAGCACCTTCACCCGGCGCTTGCCCTCGTCGTCGGTGCTCAGGAAGATGTTCTCGGGCTTCAGGTCGCGGTGGATGACGCCCTTCTTGTGGGCGGCCTCCAGGCCCGCGAGCACCTGCCGGATCACGTCCACCGCCTCCGCCGGGTCGAGCCTCCCCCCGGCGTTCTCCACCACCGTGGCCAGCTCCTGTCCGCGCAGGAGTTCCATGGCGATGTACGGCCCGAACTCCGTGGTCACCCCGAGGTCGGTGATGGTCACCACGTTGGGGTGGTCTATCTGCCCCGCGGTGCGGGCTTCACGCTCCACCCTCGCCACCAGGTCGGGGTACACGGTGTACTCCGGCAGCAGCATCTTCAGCGCGACGAGGCGGTTGATCTTCGTCTGCTCGGCCCGGTAGACGACGCCCATCCCGCCGACGCCGATGATCCCCTCGATGCGGTACTTGCCCTCGATGGAGGTGCCCGTCGGAAGCAGCCCTTGCAGCCGCCGATTGGTGTTCGGACAGACAAAGGTGCCGTCCGGGTGGTCGCTTCCACAGAATGGGCAGGCTACCGCGGGCACAGGGAGGCTCACGTTACCGAAAGTCCCGGTTCATCACCAGAAACCCCGCGACCCGCGGCGCTTCTCAACTCGATGGACATCGACCTCATTCGTCACACCGATCGGCCGACCGTATGCCGCCAGTGGTGCGCGGGATTGGTACCAGAAGCCGCAGCGCTTTCTCAATGTGTGTCGCGACCCGACGTGCCCGCGGGATCGTTGCCACCTCCCCGCCCCCGAAGCGTGACGCGGGCCACCCCGTCGATGACGCACTGCCCCGCCTCGCAGCGCACCCGCTCCCCCGCCCTGCCGACGCCCGGCCCCGAGGCCGCGCCGCGCAGCGTCCCGGGCGGCATCTGCACCCCGCGGGACCACCCCAGCGGGGAGACCACCGCCGCCCCGGAGGCCCCCACGCACACCCCGAGGTCGCCCTCCACCCCCAGGTCGTCGGCCTCCATCGGGAGGGCCTCCATGGTGAACGGTCCGCTCAACGGACCCCTCACCCAGCTCGTCCCCGGGCGCTCCGCGGTGCCCGTCCGCACCAGACCGACCAGCATACCCGATCGGGTAAAGCCCGCCCGGCGCCAGCGCGCGGTGGGCTCTGGCAGCGTGAGCACCCGGGCGATGCCCTGGTCGATGTCGTAGCGCACCACGTCCAGCACCCCGGAGGGCGAGGACTGCGCGATGAGCGCCACGCCGTCGTACACGTCGAGCAGGTCGCCGGCGCCGGGGTAGCGCCACTCCCGCCACGAGCGCTCCGGGGTGAAGGTGCAGCCGACCACCTCGGGCTCGCTCTGGTTGCGCGGGGCCTCCGCCTCGGGGGTGCAGTGCCCCGGGCGGGTGCGGCTGCGCCCGTCGGCGCTGGCGATGGCGCCGTCGTCCCCGGCGGGAGGGAGGGCAGCAGGCTCGATGGGCTCGGCGATCAGCGGGGCGAGGGCGGGGCTGGCGGCGGCGTCGGGGCGGGCCCATAGGCGCTGGGGGCCCGCGCAGGCGGAGACGGAGGCGAGCAGCAGGAGGGGGCGCATGGCAGCAGCAACGCCCGGGCGCGGCGGATGTTTTCCCCGATCGCGGGTCGTGGTAGGGCAGCGACGATTTTCGTCCCAGGCGTTCGCGATGGAGGACAGCATGTACGGCTTCGATATCACCGAGGAGCAGAAGGGTCTCATCGACACCACCCGGCGCTTCACCCGAGAGCGGATCATCCCCGTCGCCGGGCAGTACGACGAGGAGGAGAAGTTTCCGGAGGAGCTCTTCCACGAGGCGCACGCGCTGGGGCTGGCGAACCTGGAGGTTCCGCAGGAGTACGGCGGCATGGGGCTCTCGTGCCTCGACCACTGCCTGGTGCTCGAAGAGCTCTCCTACGGCTGCGTGGGCATCCAGACCGTCTTCGCGGCCAACATGCTGGGCTCGATGCCCATCATCCTCGCGGGCACCGAGGAGCAGAAGCAGAAGTACCTCACCGGGCTCATCAACGAGCCCATCTTCGCCGCCTACGCCTGCTCCGAGCCCGACGCGGGCAGCGACGTCGCGGGCCTCAGCACCCGCTACGACAAGGTCGGCGACGAGTACGTCATCACCGGCCAGAAGCGCTGGATCACCAACGCCCACGCGGCCCGGTGGTTCACGGTGCTCGCGACGAAGGACAAGGCCCTGAAGCACAAGGGCATCACCTGCTTCGTGATCGACGCCAACACGCCCGGCGTGAAGATCGGCCGCCACGAGAAGAAGCTCGGCCAGCGCGCCAGCTACACCTGCGACATCCTGCTGGAGGAGGTGCGCGTCCCGGCGAGCGCCGTCATCGGCGGCGAGGGCAACGGCTTCAAGGTCGCCATGCGCACCTTCGACCGGTCGCGCCCGTGGATCGCCGCGGGCGCCGCGGGCGTCATCCGCCGCGCCATGGACGAGAGCGTCGCCTACGCCAAGGAGCGCAAGACCTTCGGCGTGCCCATCGGGCAGCACCAGGCCATCCAGATCATGCTCGCAGACATGGCCGTGAAGTACGAGGCCACCCGCCTGCTCTGCCACAAGGCCGCCTGGAACATCGACCAGGGCAGCATCGACTCCGTCGTCAGCGCCTACGCCAAGGTCTTCGGCGCCGACAGCGCGATGGAGGTCACCACCGACGCGGTGCAGATCTTCGGCGGCTACGGCTACACCCGCGACTACCCCGTGGAGAAGCTGATGCGCGACGCCAAGCTGCTCCAGATCTACGAGGGCACCTCGCAGATCCAGCGCATGGTCATCGCGCGCAACATGCTCGGGCGCTGAGCCGCTCTCCCCTCCCCGTTGTCCCACGCCGCGCTCGCGCGGTAGCGTCGTCGCTTCGATGACACGCTCCTCCGCGCTCCTCGCCCTCTCCCTCCTGACCACTGCCTGCGGCGCGAGCACCGGGCTCCGCGAGGGCGACGCCGGGCCCGATGTCCCCGTGCTCGTCGACCGCCCCGTCAACGCCTCCGTGGGCGCCTGGGAGCGCTGCTTCGAGGGCGACTCCTGCCGCGACGGCACCACCTGCCTGCCCACCGGCTACAGCGCCGACGGGGTGCCCGCCCGGATGTGCACCCGCGCCTGCTCCCGCGCCTCCGCGTGCCCCGTCCGGGGGACCCACTCGACCTTCCCGGTGGGCTGCGCCACCGACACCCCCGCGACCGGCGTGGGCCAGTGTTACGAGGTCTGCGAGACCACCGCCAACTGCGGCCCCGGCACGCAGTGCGTCGCCCGCTCGGGCCTCCCCTTCCAGCTCTGTCTGCCCGTCGGCGCCGCGCGCTGACCCCTTTCGCCCTTGCCCAACGGAGTCCACGTGATGCGCCTCGCGATGACTGCTGCCTCCCTCGGTGTCCTGTCGGCCCTCTCGGGCTGCGCGAGCGACCCTCCGACGGTGTTCACCCCGGGGCGCGACTCGGGCACCCCCGCCGTCGTCGACGCGGGAACCCCTCCCGGTGACCGGGGGGTGATCCCCATCCCCATCCGGGACGCGGGGCCCTCGTCCAACTGCAGCGAGGCCGCGCAGCTCGTCTACGTGCTCTCCGACCGCAACGACCTCTACAGCTTCCGGCCCAACCTCCGGCAGTTCACCCGCATCGGGGCGCTGCGCTGCCCCACCGCCGCGTCGCCCAACTCCATGGCCATCGACCGCGACGCCGTCGCCTGGGTCAACTACGTCGAGTCGGGCCTCGGCGACTCCGCCGGATCCATCTACCGGGTGAACACCACCGACGCGAGCTGCACCGCCGCGGCGCCCGTCCGCATGCCCGCGGGCTGGTTTCGCCTGGGCATGGGCTTCTCCACCGTGAGCGCCGACAACACCGCCGAGACCCTCTTCGTCGCCGCGACGGGAGACCCCCTCGGGGGAGGCAGCCCCGGGCTCGGCAGCATCGATCCCTCGCGGGGATTGCTTCACGTCATCGGCAGCTTCAGCGGCGCCTTCCGGGGACAGAGCGCCGAGCTCACCGGCACCGGCGACGGGCGCCTCTACGGCTTCTTCACCACCACGCCGGTGCAGGTCGCCCAGCTCGACAAGGCCACCGGGGCCGTCCTCGAGGCGACGCCGATTCCTGGCGTCGAGACCCCGCAGGCGTGGGCCTTCTCCTTCTGGGGCGGGGACTTCTACCTCTACACCGCCCCGTCGGCCCTCGGCGGACGCACCACCAACGTCACCCGCTACCGCCCCTCCGACGGATCGATCGACACCGCCTACATGACCAACATCGGCTTCCGCATCGTGGGGGCAGGCGTCTCGACCTGCGCGCCCATCGCGCCGCCTCCGTAGTCAGGTCGGCGTGGGCAGCGTGCGAGGCCGACGGCGAGGAGTCCCCGGTACGACCGCGAGGCTGACAGCGAGGAGTCCCCGGTACGACCGCGAGGCCGTCGGCGACCAGAGCCAGACCCTGAGCGTTAGCGAGGGGAAGCGACCTACCCCGCTGCCAGCGCGATTCTCCTTCTCCGAACGTGGCGGTCTCCGGCGGAATCGTCGGAGATTCCGGACGCGTAATGATGACGGTAGAGGGCTCTCCCCCTCGCTAACGCTCAGGGTCTAGCTCTGGTCGCTGACGGCCTCGCGGTCGTACCGGGGACTCCTCGCTGTCAGCCTCGCGGTCGTACCGGGGATATCCTCGCTGACGGCCTCGCGCAAACTCGAGCCCTGCCCCGTAGTCAGGTCGGCGTGGGCAGCGTGCGGGCCCCATCGAGCGTGAGCCCGCCCGCCTCGGTGCGACGGATGCGCCACGCGAGCGCCGGAAGCCCCAGCGCCGCGCCCAGGTCATGGGCGAGCGAGCGCATGTACGTCCCGGCGGAGCAGCGCACCCGGAGCGAGGCCACCGTGAGGCGGGCGTCGGGGCGCTCGGCGGCGAGCTCTCGCCAGCGGGCGCTGATGGCCTCCTGGCGGAAGTCGCCGCGCACCAGGGCGATGCGAGGCAGGGCGCGGTCGCAGGCCGAGGCCATGTCGATGGAGCCGACGCCGAGGAGGGCGATGGCGTGGAGGGTCCGCGACGCCACCGGGCGCTCGACCGCGACGCCCGCGCGGCTCGACGCGATGAGCGACACGCCCCCGACACGGGCCTGCGAGAAGGGCGGATACGCTTGCAGGTAATCGCCCTCGAAGCGTGAGCACGCGAGCGCGACGGAGGGAGCGTCGAGGGTCGCGTCGACGGGCGCGGAGAGCATCCCGAGGGCGTCGAAGGAGTCGCTGCTCAACCCGAGGAGCACGTCGATCTCGTAGGTCTTGGACTGCCCTCGGAGAGCGTGGACGGCGCGGTTCTCGTCTCCCACCAGCACCGTGAGCAGCCCTTCGGCCATCGGGTCGAGGCGGCCGGCGTGGCCGAGCTTCACCCCTCGGAGCGAGGGGTCGCTCTCTCGGAGCGCGACGAGGCTCTGGGCGGCGGTGGGTCCGACGGGCTTGTCGAGGGCGAACATCGCGGCGCCGGTTGTAGCGCGTTGAGCAGGCTCTGCTCGATTGGCGCGGGAGCCGCGCTTCGAGTCAGCGGGCGCAGCAGAAGACGTTGGCCTCGCCCCCCGGGGAGGCGACGCAGTCGTCCGAAGGCGCTCCTCCGGGGCAGTCGTGAGGCACGGGCGTCGCCGGGACGCTGGTGCAGATGGTCGCGGCGATGTCGTCGGGGATCGCCGAGTCGGGGAGGCAGCGGTCGGAGGGCGGGGCTTCGGTTCCGGCGTCGGAGGCGGGGCCCTCGCCGGCGGTGCACGCCTCGAGCGCGGCGGCCTGCGCGTCGCAGCCCTGCACCTCCGCGCCGTCGTCGGCGCAGGTGAAGCGCGCGCTCGCGGCGCAGGTGAAGTAGGCGCCGGTCTGCGCCGAGCAGCGCGCGGGGAGCCCGTTGGCGAAGGCCTGGCAGGCCGCCACGCAGCCCTCGTTGTAGGGGCCGCAGCTGGCCGCGCGGGCGTTGGCGCACATGGCCGCGCAGCGCGAGGCGGGGCTCGCTGGAGGGGGCGTGGTGGTGCTGCCGGCGTCGGGGGTGCTGGTGGTTCCGCCGTCGGCGCGGGTGCTGGTGATGGGACCGCCCGCGCTCGCTCCGCAGGCCGGGAGCGCGGCCATGGCGCTGGCCAGGGCGAACGCGCGGACGAGGGAGAGGTGCTCGAGACGGATGTACTGCTTGCTCATGGCGTGACCTCGCGATGACGGCGCCGCGGGCACCGCGCACCACGCGCGGCTCCGTCGGCCCGCCTCACCGCCCCGTCGAACGGCGCGCGCCAGGCGGCGCCGCGATCGGGACGTGACCGAGGCTTGAGCAGCAGGCGTGCCATCGACGGGGGCTAAGACGTCGAGCCCCCGGGGGCTCAGCGTATGGCCCTCGGTACGACTGCGAGGCGTCGGCGAGGATATCCCCGGTACGACCGCGAGGCCGTCTACGAGGAGTCCCCGGTACGACCGCGAGGCCGTCTACGAGGAGTCCCCGGTACGACCGCGAGGCCGTCAGCGAGGAGTCCCCGGTACGACCGCGAGGCCGTCAGTACCCCGAGCCAGACCGCGACCGTGAGGGAGCGGGTGCGACCTACCACGCTGCCAGTCGCCGTCCGGAAGCGTGGTCGGTCTCCGGACGGAGGCGGCGTCAGAATTCCGCGCTGGCAGCGTGGTCGGTCACTCCCCCGCCCTTACGGGCTGGGGTCTGGCTCGGGGTACTGACGGCCTCGCGGTCGTACCGGGGACTCCTCGCTGACGGCCTCGCGGTCGTACCGGGGACTCCTCGTAGACGGCCTCGCGGTCGTACCGGGGACTCCTC
>Ga0208117_100075_pt1 | contig 83392 bp, 81 predicted proteins | sample LakWasMet26_LOW6_2_FD_183870 | JGI IMG/M metagenome (GOLD analysis project Ga0208117, IMG submission 183870) | Freshwater sediment methanotrophic microbial communities from Lake Washington under simulated oxygen tension - Sediment Metagenome... | ecosystem: Environmental > Aquatic > Freshwater >...
TTGCCCTGAATCTGATCAAGGCTGAAAAAACATCGAAAGTCGGCATCAAGATCAAGCGATTAAAGGCCGGGTGGGACAATGAGTATTTACTTCGCGTCATCGGGATAATTTAAGCGCGATTGCCCTGGGGTGATGGGTTAAATATGTGATTTATTTGTATAATATCAGCTATGACCTGTTATCAAGAAATCACTTGCCCGGTTTGCTGCAGTAACCCAATTATGAAAGCTGGCCGTAGCACAGAGGGAACACAGCGTTACCGCTGTCAACACCCGGATTGCGATACAAAAACCTTCATGCTGAATTACCGCTATAAAGCTTGCGAACCCGGCATAAAAGAACAAGTGGTGGACATGGCCATCAACGGTAGTGGTATCCGTGATACCGCGCGCGTTCTCAAGATCAACAAAAATACCGTGATCAGTACGTTAAAAAAAGTCGAGCCGTATCGTCCCAGTCAATCCCAGGTTTCAGGCTTTAAATACCACGGGAAACCTTGAAGTGAGGTTAGAGTTGGCTTGTGAACAGGCAGAGATGGGTGAGCAGTGGTCTTATGTCGGCACCAAGTCCAATCAGCGTCGGCTCTGGTATGCCGTTGATCATGCGACAAACATCGTGCCGGCTTATGTGTTTGGCAAACGCAAGAAATCGTGTTTAAAGAATTGAAAGTGCTGCTTGCCCCCCTTTGGCATGAGCCGTTATTACACCGATGAGTGGGGCGCTTATTAGCGACACCTTGAAAACGATAGGCATCAGGTGGGCAAGCGCAACACTCAAAAGATTGAACGCAAGAACTTGAATTTCAGAACCTGGATTAAGCGGCTCACGCGAAAAACCATCTGTTTTTCGAAGTTGGTAACGATGCAGGATACGGTCATCGGCTTACTGATTAACAAAGTCGAAGTTGGCTTGGATAGCCATGCCAAATTACAGATTTAACCCATTACCAATCCTTCTTAGCCAACTCGCTATGCTGCACAGAATAAGAAAAATAAACAATCAACCCAATGACCAGCCAGATCACAAAGCGCAGCCAAGTAAGCGCAGGTAAAAATGCCATTAATGCTGTGCAGGACAGCATGCCCAGCACCGGAAATAACGGACTGAACGGTGAGCGGAACGGGCGTTTCATGTCTGGCTTGGTGATACGCAACACCAATACGCCCAAACATACCAATACAAATGCGGCCAAAGTGCCGATATTGACCAGTTCAGCCAGATCACCGAGCGGTATGAAGCCGGCGGCTATGGCCATGATGATGCCGGAGAGTACGATGACGCGTACAGGGGTTTGGGTTTTAGGATTCACTTCGCCAAAGAACGGCGAGAGTAGACCGTCGCGGGACATCGCAAAGATAATGCGGGTCAGTCCGTAATACAACACCAGCATCACGGTGGTAAGGCCGGCAATAACGCCGGTTGAGATTAGCGCTGACGCCCAGTTGTAGCCGAGCAGATTCAGCGCGTGAGTGACAGGCGAAGATACGTTGAGTTCGGTATAGTTGACGACGCCGGTCAGCAGACCGGATACCAAGATGTAAATGACGGTGCAAAAGCCTAGCGAGGTGACAATGCCGAAAGGCAGGTCGCGCTGCGGGTTACTGGCTTCCTCAGCAGCAGTAGATACCGCATCGAAGCCGACATAAGCGAAAAACACCAGAGATGCACCGGCCAGAACTCCGGCGGTTTTGCCGTCAGGCAATGTCTGAAACCAGCCATACGGCATGAACGGATGCCAGTTTTCCGGGTGGACGTTGAACGCGGCAACAGCAATAAAAACAGTGATGGTAAGCAGTTTGACAAATACCATTGCATTGTTGACTTTGGCGCTGTGTTTTACGCCCATGATCAGCAGCAGCATCAAGATCAAAATAATGGCGGATGCGGGCAAGTTGATCAGGCCGCCGAGTTTGGGCGCTTTGGTCAGCATCTCCGGCAGCGGTATGCCGATGGCAGTGAGTGCATTGTTAAAATAGCCCGACCAGCCGTTGGCGACAGTCGCTACGGCAAGGCTGTATTCCAGCAGCAAGTCCCAGCCGATCATAAAGGCGAATATTTCCCCGAAAGCAACATAGCTGTAGCCATAGGCGCTGCCGCAGCCGCCGACCGAGGCGGATAGTTCCGCATAAGACAAGGCGGCAAAAGCGCAGGCGAGTCCGGCAACTACAAATGACAGAATCACGGCGGGCCCGGATTGGGTGGCGGCGGCAACGCCGGTGAGTACAAAAATCCCTGTGCCGATGATTGCACCTATGCCGAGAAAGGCCAGATCCCATTTAGACAAACAACGCTTAAGGCCACTGCCTGTATCATCGTCTGAAGTAACGTGTTTGCTGCGAAAGATTTGTAGGGACATTTGGCGGTCTCTTGTTATTTAATTTAAGGTGAAAAATACTAATAATTTGAGTATTCGTTAAATTATAGGGGGAATAGTAATAATCCCCAAAGTAAGTCCATGAAATCAGCAAAATTATGCTCGAGTAAACCTTGCATGTTAGTATATGCGGTTTTTTTAGATTGGCGGATCTTGAGCAATTATCTGGGGGTTGCCTGTCGATGCGGACTTATCCGCGTCTGCAACTAGCAAAGCCGGCTGTTTAAGGAAGTTATTATTTTAATATGTTTTCTGAGAAATTTATCGCAATGAACATTCGCGCTCTACTTGCTTTTACTATCATACTGTCAGGCATTGGCGGTCATGCAAACGCAACGACCTATGCTATGCCTGAAAACAGTAATGATAGCGTAATCACTGAATATCCTGATGGCATGGCCATAACCCGCGCTGAGCAGGATGAGACCTTATTGGACGTGGCGCGCCGCTTTCTTTTGGGACAAACAGAAATCGTCAGGTTGAATCAGGATGTTGATCGGTGGCTGGTCAAAAAGGGTGAGGTTGTTCGTTTGTCGAACAGACGGATTCTGCCGGATTCGCCTCACAATGGACTTACCTTAAATATTTCCGAATACCGGATGTATTATTATCCGCCGACTAAAAAAGGCGAGAAGCCACACCAAGTTATGTCTTATGCGCATGGTGTTGGCAGACAAGATTGGAAGACGCCGCTGGGTCGAACTAAAGTTGCGCGGAAAATAATGAATCCTTCTTGGCATCCGCCTGAGTCAATCAGGCGCGAACATGCGGCGAATGGCGATCCTCTGCCTCTTGTTGTCCCACCGGGGCCGCATAATCCGCTAGGGTCACGCGCCCTACATCTGGCGTTGCCAGGAGAATACCGGATACACGGCACCGATATTGACAAGATTCATGGCATCGGCATGCAGATTACGCATGGTTGCGTGCGGATGTATCCGGAAGATGTTGAAGAGCTATACGAGCTGGTTGCCGTCGGAACGCCAGTCTATATTGTTAAGCAGCCTATCAAGGTTGGCTGGCTGGACAATGTTCTTTATATAGAAGCGCATCCTGATCTGGAAGGAGAAGAAACGACGCTGGACCAGCGCTTCGCCGTGGCGCTTAGGTTGATTCAAAAAGCCAATAATAATCAGGAATTGCCTGATTTTGACCAACAAGCTTTGAATAACGCACTGAAGGAACAGACTGGAGATCCTGTGGCGATCCATGAGCGCCTGCCGCCACTGGAGGAAGCGTCGTTATCGGCTCCCGTACCTTCCGTAACGGATCCTAAACCAGCACCAAAACCGGCACGTAAAGCTTCCCCGGATGGTTACTATCACGGAAACTAAGCTATAGAGTTACATTGAAAAATATAAAAGGTTATTTATAACCGCAGGGTGTAAGTGCCCTGCGAGTAAACCTGTTAAACTACTCAACTTTAACGCATAGCCTTTTCGGTGATTCCTTTGAAAAAAATCCTTATTTCCGACAAATTGGCAGAAGCCGGCATTAATTATTTACATGACCAGCCCGGCATACAAATACATATTGAGACCGGGCTTAATGAGGACCAGCTTTGCAACCTCATCGGCAATTACGATGCGTTATTGATTCGTAGTGATACGCAGGTGACAGAAAAGGTGCTGCAGGCTGCAAAGAATCTTAAGCTGATAGGACGCGCCGGTATCGGTGTCGATAATGTCGATATACCCACAGCAACGGAGCTGGGGATTATTGTCATGAACACGCCGGATGCAAATGCGACAACCACAGCCGAGTTGGCCATTGCGCATATGATGTCGCTAAGCCGGCATTTACCGACCGCAGACCGTTCGATTCGTGCCGGAAAATGGGAACGCTCCAAATTGATGGGTTCTGAAATCGCTCATAAGACGCTGGCGATACTCGGTTTCGGCACGATCGGGCGGATCGTTGCGCAACGCGGTTTCGGCTTAAAAATGCAGGTGATTGCATATGATCCGTTTGTCGCGCCTGAGATATTTGAGGATTTGGGTGTTGAGTCGGTAAGTCTTGAAGAGTTGGTGGCCAGGGCGGATTATCTGACCTTGCACTGCCCGTTGATAGAAAAAACCCGCAATGTTATCGACGCCGCTCAGTTGGCGAAGATGAAGAAAGAGGCGATGATTATCAACTGTGCCAGAGGTGGATTGATTAACGAGGCCGCACTGTATGATGCCTTAAAAAACGGCCAAATAGCCGGTGCGGCGCTTGATGTTTACGAGAATGAACCGCCTGCCAATTCGCCGCTGCTGGAGCTGGATAATATCGTTTTTACCCCGCATTTGGGCGCATCGACCAGTGAAGCACAGGTGGCAGTCAGTGTTGAAATCGCCCGGCAGGCAGTTACGTTTTTAAAGACCGGCGAAGCGATTAATGCCTTGAACCTGCCCAGGGTGTCTGCGGAAGAGTTGAAAAAGTCGTATGAATTTATGACGCTGGCCAATAGCCTGGGCAAAGTATTGGTTGGCCTGGCGACCAAGCCGTTAGAAAAAATAGAAGTTGCGTTATTGGGCCGGGCGGCGGAAGTTGAGGTGCGGCCTGTTTCAGTCGCTGCCCTGATCGGCGTGTTAAGCGGACAATTTTCTACGCCTGTAAACCGGGTGAATGCCGAAAATATTGCCAAACGCCAAGGCATTGCCCTGGTTGAATCGAAAACCGAAGACACTCAGGACTATTTGTCGCTGATCAAGGTGACCGGGTATTGCGCGGATCAGACGATTACGCTGGCCGGAACCTTATTGGGCGGCTGTCATCCCCGACTGGTTTGTATCGACCAGTTTGATATTGAAGTAGTGCCGGCAGGCACCTTATTAGTGACCCGGCATGATGACAAGCCGGGTGTTATATCCGCCATTAGCAGCGTGCTGGGCAACGCCGATATCAATATCACCAGAATGCAGGTGAGTACGGCCGATACGCAGCAGAAGGCGATGGCTGTTATCAGTGTCTCAGAACCTTTAACCGAAGATTTGTTGCAGCGGCTATGTCATATTCCCGCCGTGCATAAGGCTGTCCAGATTAACTTATGAATTTTGATGTCATCTGCTTTGATTGCGATAGCACTCTAAGCAAAATAGAAGGTATAGACGAACTCGCCGGACGCGTTGGCTTAGGTGAAGAAATGGCTAGGCTGACTGATGCGGCAATGAATGGCGAAGTGTTGCTGGAAGAGGTTTACGAGAAACGCTTATCGTTGATCAGGCCTGATCTGGACAGCATCAACTGGCTGGCTGACTTGTATATTGAACAGATAGTCGATGGCGTTCAGGAAGTGTTTGCAACTTTAACCGCGTCGGGCAAGGAACTGCACATTATCAGCGGCGGAATCCGTCAGGCTATTTTGCCGCTTGCAAGATGTTTAGGGGTGTCTGAGAGACGGGTTCATGCTGTCGATATTTATTTCAATAAAGACGGCAGTTACCGTGACTATAATCAAGAATCGCCGTTGGCCAGATCAGGCGGAAAAGCCGAGATTTGCAGGCGATTGCTCACATCGCAAGGCTCACTGGTTATGATAGGCGACGGCAAGACCGACATGGAAGCCAAGCAGGCCGGGGCCGTTGTGATCGGTTTTGGCGGCGTGGTTAACAGGGCGGTTGTCCGTGAGCAAGCCGATTTTTACTGCGCCGAACCAAGTTTGATTTCTGTTTTGGAACATCTTTTTTAACTTGGTAGGATTCACTTAAACTCAGGAGCGCTACAAATATGCCAAAAATGACAACTTGCACACTGAATGGAAAATCAATCGATGTAAATGCTGCGATTGATATGCGCGATTCTGGTGGAGACCCGGACTTCCGCTGCAATGAATGCAATAAACCTGTTCATCCTCATAGGCCTGGGGTAGGGAGCGCGCATTTCCAGCATTTGGAGAGAAATAAAGAGTGCTCACTAAGCGATGTTTGGCGATAAGCTAACCCTACTTGCTACCAAACCGATTGATTTAACCGTATTTAAGAGAGAGATAATGGCTGGGCATAGTAAATGGGCTAATATCAAGCATCGCAAGGCAGGACAGGATGCTAAGCGGGGCAAGATTTTCACTAAAATGCTTCGTGAAATTACCGTAGCGGTAAAAACCAGTGGACCGGATGCGGCAAGCAATCCGGCCTTACGCACAGCGGTGGATAAGGCTTTGGGCGCAAATATGCGCCGCGATACTATTGATACCGCGATCAAAAAAGCTTCCGGCGCGTTGGAAGGCGTTAATTACGAAGTTGTTCGTTATGAGGGCTACGGCCCTGGCGGCACGGCGGTCATGGTCGATTGCCTGACCGACAACCGTAACCGAACTGTTGGCGAAGTGCGCCATGCTTTTTCTAAAGCGGGCGGTAACTTGGGTACTGACGGTTCTGTCGCCTATATGTTCAGCAAGATTGGCATTCTCAGTTACGCGCCTTCCGTTGACGAAGATGCACTGATGGAGGCGGCGTTGGAAGCCGGAGCGGAAGATGTTACCACTCATGATGACGGCTCAGTCGATGTGATAACCACGCCGGAAAATTATCTGGAAACAAAAGATGCTTTGGTTGCGGCAGGCTTTGCGCCGGATAATGCCGAAATTACTATGCAGGCGGCAACGATGGCTGAACTGGATGCTGATGACGCGGAAAAAATGATGCGCTTGATAGACCGGTTGGAAGATCTGGATGACGTGCAAAATGTCTATTCCAATGCCGATATCAGCGATGAAATTATGGAAGGACTTAATTGATAGTTGGCTGTAGCTGATGCGAATTTTAGGGATAGACCCCGGTTCAAGAATAACCGGTTACGGCATTATAGAAGACTCAGTGCAAGGTTATAAATATATAGCCAGTGGCAGTATCCGGATTAAAGCCGACTATTTTCCTGATCGGCTCAAGCAAATCTTTGACGGTATTTTAGAGGTTGTCGATCGCTATCAACCTGAGCAAATGGCCATAGAACAAGTGTTTATGCATAAAAATGCCGACTCCGCGCTTAAACTGGGACAGGCCCGCGGCGCGGCAATTTGTGCGTTTCAGACCACTGGCTTGCCGGTGTTTGAATATGCGGCCAGGCAAGTTAAACAGGCTGTAGCGGGGAAAGGCAGCGCCGAAAAAATGCAGGTTCAGCACATGGTGAAAATTCTGTTAAATATTCAAGGCGAGTTACAAATCGATGCCAGCGACGCGCTGGGTATCAGTATTTGTCATGCCCATTATCAGCAAACTGCACAGCGGTTGAAGCAGGGTTTGCTGCGATGATTGGATTTCTGCGCGGCAAACTGGCATTTAAAGCACCACCGTTGTTGATGCTTGATGTGAACGGTGTCGGCTATGAAGTCGAAGCGCCGATGACGACTTTTTATAATCTGCCGGCCATCGGTGCAGAGGTTATGCTGTATACGCACTTGGTCGTTCGCGAAGACGCCCATATTTTATTCGGGTTCTCGACTGAAGCGGACCGATCGATGTTCAGGACCTTGATTAAGGTCAATGGCGTCGGTCCGAAGCTGGCGTTGACGATTTTATCGGGACAGAGTGCCGAAGAGTTTCATCGCTGTATTCATAATAATGATACGCAAGCATTGGTGCGTTTACCGGGAGTCGGTAAAAAGACGGCCGAGCGCCTGATTATCGAAATGCGCGACAGGTTGCCGGATTTAGGCGATGCAGTCGGTTCATCAGTAATCAGCTTTGATCAACCGCAGCGGGTCAATAATCCGAAACAGGAAGCCATCAGCGCTTTGTGCTCGTTGGGCTATAAGCCGCTGGATGCCAGTAAAATGGTGCAAAATATCAGTGCCGAAGGTAAAAGCTGTGAAGACATTATCCGGTTGGCGCTACAAGGTACGATAAGATGATTGAAAATGATCGTATGGTTACGGCTCATAGTCATGCCGATGAAGAGCGCCAGGATCGGGCTATTCGCCCCAAGCGCTTGGCCGATTATATCGGACAGAAAGAATTGCGCGAGCAAATGGAGATTTTTATTCAGGCGGCAACAGCACGTCAGGAAGCGTTGGACCATGTGTTGATTTTCGGGCCGCCGGGCTTAGGCAAAACGACGCTGGCTAATATCATAGCCGCTGAAATGTGTGTTAAAATTCGCCAAACATCCGGGCCTGTGCTGGATAAAGCGGGCGATCTTGCGGCATTGTTAACCAATCTTGAACCCCATGATGTGCTGTTTATCGATGAAATACATCGGCTGAGTCCGGCGGTTGAAGAGATTTTGTATCCTGCCATGGAAGATTATCAGCTTGACCTTATGATTGGCGAAGGTCCTGCCGCACGCTCCATTAAACTAGATTTGCCGCCCTTTACGCTGGTTGGAGCTACTACTCGCGCCGGATTGTTGACTTCGCCGTTACGCGATCGCTTCGGCATTGTGCAACGCTTGGAATTTTACACGGTTAGCGATTTGGCGACTATCGTGATGCGTTCAGCCAGTGTGTTAGGCATCGCAATGGAACAGCGCGGTGCTTCCGAAATAGCCCGCCGCTCTCGAGGTACCCCACGAATTGCCAACAGATTGCTGCGTCGAGTGCGGGATTTTGCTGAAGTAAAAGGCAATGGCACGATTACTGAAGAACTGGCCTTTCAGGCGCTGGAAATGTTGAAAGTGGACAGTAACGGTTTTGATTCATTAGACCGAAAACTGCTGATGGCCATGATTGAAAGTTTTGCCGGTGGTCCGGTAGGGCTGGATACGCTGGCCGCTGCGATCAATGAAGAGCGGGGCACTATTGAAGATGTCGTGGAACCGTATTTATTGCAACAAGGCTTTATCATGCGCACGCCCCGTGGCCGTGTAGTTACTCAGAATGCGTATTTGCATTTTGGCTTGCAGCCCCCGAAGCACTTGGGTATGACCGAGGATTTGTTTGAATAAACAAACATATACAAAAAAATTTATCTGGCCGGTACGCGTTTATTACGAAGACACCGATGCCGGCGGGGTAGTGTTTTACGCCAACTACCTGAAGTTTTTCGAGCGGGCCAGAACCGAAATGCTTAGGGCAATGGGTTATGAACAGGATGAGCTGATCGCCAACGAAAGCATTATTTTTGTAGTACGTTCCGTGCAGGTCGATTATCTGAGTCCCGCCCGATTTAATGAGCGATTGCAAGTGAGTGCGGAGGTAAGTCTTACTAAAAAAGCCAGTCTTACTTTCGATCAAGTTATTACACGAGGTGATGATGTTTTATGCAAGGGCAGTGTTCGAGTTGCCTGTTTGGATGCACAAGATATGCGTCCTAAAGCTATTCCTGAAAAATTATTAGAGCAATTAAAAGAATGAATACTGATTTATCGATTTTCCACTTAGTTACAGAAGCCAGCTTTGTTGTCCAATTCGTCATGCTAACATTGCTAACCGCATCGGTGGCATCGTGGACATTTATTTTTACCAAACGTAAAGAATTGAACCGGGCGGTTGAAATCACCGATGAATTTGAAGAACAATTTTGGTCGGGCGTGGTATTGGCCGATCTTTATAGAAAATTGGCGGCAAAGGATTTTGAGCCGGAAGGCATAGAGAAAATATTCCTTGCCGGATATAAAGAATTTTCCCGGATGCGACAAGCTGGTAATGTGGAGCCCGGCGTGCAGGTGGAAAGCGCTCAGCGGGTTATGCGTATCGAATTATCACGCGAATTGGAACGCCTCGACGAGCATTTGGCATTTCTTGCCACCGTTGGCTCGATCAGTCCTTACATCGGTCTATTTGGAACGGTCTGGGGTATCATGAATTCCTTCATGTCGCTGGGCAGTGCCAAGCAAGCGACTTTGGCGCAAGTCGCGCCGGGCATTGCCGAAGCATTGATTGCCACGGCCATCGGTTTATTTGCCGCGATCCCCGCCGTTATTTCTTATAATCGTTTTTCTACCCGATTGGACAGATTGACTGGTCGGTATGAACTCTTTGTTGAAGAGTTTGTCGTGTTATTGCAAAGGCAGGCACACCAAAAATGAGCGGGCCAGAAATAAGCAGGAAAAATGGGCGCAGAAAGCCCATGGCGGAAATCAATGTGGTTCCCTATATTGACGTAACTTTGGTGTTGCTGATTATTTTTATGGTTACAACGCCGATGTTGCAAACCGGCGTTCAAGTCGAGCTTCCCCAAGCGGAATCCGCAACCGTAGAGTCGGAAGGCGATAATTTGCCTGTTATCGTGTCAATCAATGAACAGAGCCAATATTTTATTACCATTGATGATAAAGAGCCTGAGATAGTGCAGCCCGAAGAGGTGGAAAGCCGGGTGATGGAGGTATTGGGCAGAAAACCGAAAACCCAGGTTTTAATCGGCGCTTATAAGGGTATTGAGTATGGCGTTGTGGTCACGCTGATGGCGGGATTGAAAAATGCCGGTGTGTCCAGTGTGGGTTTGATGACCAAATCAGGCGAACAATAGATTTGATGGACAATAAAAAGAAATTTTCATGGCCGATTATCCTGGCTCTGGCTTTACACCTTACGATTTTAGGCTTGTTTGCCTTAAGCGCCTTATTTAAGCCTGATAAAACAGAATCGAGCGCAGCGCCGGAAATCATTCATGCTGAAATTATCGATGAAGCTACTGTTAAGAATACGCCTGAAGTTACATCGGAACCTGTAAAGCAAAACGAAAGTCCCGCTGAAGAGAAAATACAGCCGGAAACTCAAAAGAATCTGGAAAACGAGCAAGCTGCACAGCGGGCTGAAATAGAAAAAGCCAAAGCAAAAGCTGAAGCGGCCGAGCTAGCCAGCGCTGAAGCTGCTAAAGCGAAAGCGGCCGCGGAACAAGCCGAAGTCGCCAAAGCAAAAGCCGCAACAGAAAAAGCCAAAGCCGAAGCTGCCGAGCAAGCCAAGGCCGAAGCAAAGCAAGCTGAAATCGCGAAGGCAAAAGCTGAAGCAGCCGAGCAAGCCAAGGCCGAAGCAAAACAGGCTGAAATCGCCAAGGCGAAAGCCGAGGCCGCCGCACAGGCCAAGGCCGAAGCCGCCAAAGCGAAAGCGGCCACAGAACAAGCGGAAGCCGCCAAAGCCAAAGCTGCGGCCGAAAAAGCTAAAGCCGAAGCCGCTGCACAGGCTAAGGCTGAAGCTGCGAAAGCGAAAGCGGCAGCAGAACAAGCTACAGCAGAGAAAGCCAAGGCTGAGGCCGCTGTACAAGCCAAAGTTGAAGCAAAACAGGCCGAAATCGCCAAGGCGAAAGCCGAAGCCGCCGCACAGGCCAAGGCCGAAGCTGCGAAAGTGGCCACAGAACAAGCGGAAGCTGCCAAAGCCAAAGCTGCGGCCGAAAAAGCTAAAGCCGAAGCCGCTGCACAAGCTAAAGCCGAAGCTGCGAAAGCGAAAGCGGCAGCAGAACAAGCTACAGCAGAGAAAGCCAAGGCTGAGGCCGCTGTACAAGCCAAAGTTGAAGCAAAACAGGCCGAAATCGCCAAGGCGAAAGCCGAGGCCGCCGCACAGGCCAAGGCTGAAGCCGCCAAAGCGAAAGCGGCCACAGAACAAGCGGAAGCCGCCAAAGCCAAGGCTGCGGCCGAAAAAGCTAAAGCCGAAGCTGCCAAAGCGAAAGCGGCAGCAGAGCAAGCCGAGGCAGCTAAGGCAAAAGCCGCAGCAGAGAAAGCCAAGGCTGAGGCCGCTGCACAAGCCAAGGCAGAAGCAGAACGAGCTGAAGCGGCTAAAGCCAAAGCCGCCGCACAAGCCAAGGCGGAAGCAGAGCGACTAGCAATGGCAAAGGCTAAAGCCGAGGCGGAACAGGCCGAAGCGGCAAGGATGGCGGCAGAGGAGGCGAGAATGGATGCCGAACAAGATCAGCTGGCGATAAAAACAGCCGCTTCAGCGATTCGGAAAAAAGTAGCCAGTAGCTGGATTCGCCCGGTTTCCGCTGCCGAAGGTTTGAAATGTACAATTCAGGTTACATTAATGTCAGATGGTACAGTAATAGATGCAGTGGTTGTTGCCAGCAGCGGAGATCAGGCTTTTGATCGTTCGGCGGAAAATGCTGTTCACAAAGCGTCTCCGCTTCCAGTGCCTAAAGATAAAGAATTGGCAGTTAGAGAATTTAAATCATTTAAGTTTTTGTTTGATCCTGATCGATCCAGATAAGATGAAACACGGTATTATCATCGCTAAGAGTCGGATGATTATTTGATGGTCTTTTTTCAGTTAAGTTACTGAGGTAAGCAAGTGAGTTTTTTTAAAAATATTTTGTTGGTTGGTCTGATTAGCTTCTATGTGCCAAGTAGCTATGCGGAGATGACGATTGAAATTACTGAGGGCATTGAGAGTGCATTGCCTATTTCAGTGGTTCCCTTTGCGATGCAAGGGACATCCGGCGTTCCGGTTGATGTCAGTTTTGTTGTTAATGCCGATTTAGGGCGTAGCGGATATTTTAAAACGCTGGACAGGCAAAGCATGCCGGCTAAGCCTAGCACTGCGGAAGCGGTTCAGTTCAAAGACTGGCAGGCTATAGGCCAGAATTACCTGGTTATCGGTCAGGTGACTGAAGAGCGTGGTCAGTACAATGTTCAGTTTCAGCTGTTTGATGTTTATAAGGGGCAGCCAATAATGGGCTACCGAATGGCATCGTCAGCGGGTGATTTGCGCAGAACGGCTCATCATATCAGCGATCTGATCTTCGAAAAATTAACCGGTAAAAAAGGCGTTTTCAGCGGTCGAATTGCTTACATTACCAGCGTCCGGCAAGGCAGACAAAGCACCCATAAACTGCAAATTTCCGATGCGGATGGTTTTAATGCGCAAACGATAGCCTCATCCGTGGAGCCCTTAATGTCTCCGGCATGGTCGCCTGATGGCAGAAAGATAGCTTACGTATCATTCGAGAAAAAATCAGCGGCCATTTATGTTCAGACCTTGGCGACCGGCGAGAGAGCTAAGGTTGCCGAATTCCCCGGCATTAATGGCGCGCCTTCATGGTCGCCCGATGGATCAAGGCTGGCTTTGACATTGTCTAAAGATGGCAATCCGGATATATATGTCTTAAATTTGCTGACGCGCGCCTTGACTAAAATGACTAAAAGCTTTGCGATTGATACTGAGCCAACCTGGTCTCCTGACGGCAGCAGCATCGTATTTACTTCCGACCGAGGCGGAAAACCACAGTTATATGTAGTGTCAAGCCAAGGCGGCGAAGAAAGAAGATTAACATTTTCAGGTAATTATAATGCCAGGGCCAGCTTTTCACCGGATGGCAGAAGCATCGCTATGGTGCACGGGAATGGCAACAATTACCGTATTGCCGTCATGGACTTGTCTACCAAAGCATTTAATGTACTTACTGATGGTCCATCAGATGAATCGCCGAGCTTCGCTCCGAACGGCAGTATGATTTTGTATGCTTCACGAAAAGGCAGTTCGGGTTACTTATCGGCCGTATCATTGGATGGTAAAATGCAGCAGAAGCTGGTGTTTGATAGCAGTGAAATTCGCGAACCGGCTTGGTCACCCTAGTTCGGTTGGATATAACACGATTTTTTATATTATTTTGGAAATTAAAAATGAAATTGAATAAAACAGTATTGGCATTAGCAATAAGCGCATTAGTTCTATCAGGCTGTAGTGAAGATGAACAAGACGCGAGTCTTACTGATGGTACTCAAAATGCGGCCAGCGGTATCAATGATGCATCAACCAGTGGTTTAAATAATGGATCAGGCTTGTCCGGCTCAGAAATGAGCGGTTCAGGAATGTACCCCAATGCCCATATGGGGCCAGAATTCAGCGATCCAAACAACCCGCTGTCAAAAAGCACTATCTATTTTATGCTGGACAGCAGCCAAGTTCAGGATGACTTTGTTCCTGTAATTGCAGCGCATGCGCAATATCTGGTGAACCATCCCGGCCAACGCGTTGTCATGGAAGGCCATGGCGATGAGCGCGGTTCTCGCGAGTACAACATTGCATTGGGTGAGCAACGTGCAAAATCTGTAGTTAGCATGATGAAAGTTCAAGGCGTTTCTGATGGCCAGGTGCAAATCGTCAGTTATGGCGAAGAAAAGCCAGCGGCAGAAGGGCACGATGAAGCAGCCTGGGAGCTTAATCGTCGCGCTGAGATAGTTTATCAAGGCAAATAAAATGAAAGCTCTTCTTATCATGCTGCTATGTATTTGCAGCGCTGCCAACGCGGAACCTTTGCCGCCAGTTATTGATAACTCAATGTATCCGGAGGGTGAAATCACTCCCGCAAAACCATCATCTACGAATGCGGTATATGAAATGATGGGACGGCTGGAGCAATTGCAAGCTGAAGTGCAGCAACTTACAGGCAAGATAGAAGAGCAGGCCAATCTTATTGGGGAAATGAAAAAATCTCAAAGTACGATGTATTCGGATCTTGATGGGCGGATACAAGGCCTTGAAAAAAAAGCTGAAGGCGTAAAGTCATCGACTGCTGAAAATCCCCCGATGCAAGAAGGCTCAGTTGGAACCGAAGCCAAGGTGACCGAACCGTCAGTTGCGGCTCCGTCCGCAGCTACAGAGGCTCAGCAGGCGCCTGTACAGAAACAGGATGCGGCGCCGGCTTCAGGCGAAGCTTCCGCTCCTCGACTACCTTCGGCAGGCGATGAAAAACAGCAATATCAGCAGGCCTATGAAGCGCTTAGAAATGGGCATAACGCCCAGGCAATTGCTGAATTCAACACATTGCTGAGTAAAAATCCGAAAGGTGAGTACGCAAACAATGCCCAATATTGGCTGGGCGAAGCCTACAGGGTTAATCAGGATGTTGACTCGGCCCGTAAAGCCTTTAACAGCGTTATTGAAAATTATCCGGGCAGCTCAAAAGTGCCCGATGCTTTATTAAAATTGGGCACTATCGAGATTGAGCAAAAAAATCCAGCCAAAGCGCGTGAATATTTAACGCGCGTTACCGCAGATTTTCCCAGCTCGACAGCTGCCCGTTTGGCGGCCAAGAAATTGCTTCTGCTTGATTGATGAAAAATAGTAGTGGTGAATTTGTTACGTATAACTGAAATTTTCTATTCGTTACAGGGCGAGTCGAATACGGTAGGTCTGCCCACCGTGTTTATTCGGCTCACCGGCTGCCCATTAAGATGCGTTTATTGCGATACGTCCTATGCTTTTTCCGGCGGGAAAAAAATAGAGATTGATGTCATAGTTGCCCAGGCCGAACAGTACGGAACCAAGTATATTACCGTAACCGGCGGCGAGCCTTTGGCGCAGCCGGGCTGTCTCGAGTTAATGACAAAGCTGCTCGATAAAGGCTACGTTGTTTCGCTTGAAACCAGCGGCGCGCTTGATGTGTCGGCGGTCGATCCGCGCGTTGTTAAAGTCATGGATTTTAAAACACCCAGCTCAGGTGAATTAAGTAGAAACCTCTATCAAAATATCGAATACCTAAACCAAAAAGACCAAGTTAAATTTGTCATCGGTAATGATGAGGATTACGACTGGTCAAAAACCCTATTAACGGAATATGGCTTGCCTAATCGTTGTGACATACTGTTTTCACCGGTGATGGGGCAGCAACATCCAACCGAACTCGCCGAAAAAATCCTTAAAGACAGATTACCTGTTCGTTTTCAACTCCAATTACATAAAATACTTTGGGATGATGCCCAAGGTAAGTAAATCGACATGCAAAAAAAAGCCATAGTCCTCCTATCCGGGGGGTTAGATTCAATTACCGTACTTGCCCTTGCAAAAAAACAGGGATTCAAATGTTACGCCCTAAGCTTTGATTACGGTCAGCGGCATAATGCCGAGCTAGTAGCCGCCACGAAGATAGCCGCAGATTACCAGGTTGAAGATCATAAGATTATCAAACTGGGCTTAAGCTCGATCGGCGGTTCCGCACTAACCGATGAGCATATTGCTGTGCCCAATACGCCCCAGGAAGGCATACCGGTAACCTACGTACCGGCAAGAAATACAATCTTCCTGTCCTTTGCCTTGGGTTGGGCGGAAGTTTTAAATTTAACCGATATTTTTATCGGCGTTAATGCCGTGGATTATTCCGGTTATCCGGATTGCAGGCCTGAATTTATCAAGGCTTTTCAGCAATTAGCAAACCTTGCCACTAAGGCAGGTGTAGAAGGCGAGCATTTCACTATACATGCACCGCTAATCGCGCTCAGCAAGGCGGAAATTATTAAGAAAGGGGTAGAGCTAGGCGTGGATTATCAGAGCACAGTTTCGTGCTATTCTGCTGATGAACAAGGCCGTGCTTGCCAAGTCTGCGATGCCTGTCGTTTAAGAAAAGCTGGTTTTGCTGAGGCGGGAATAAAAGACCCAACTCAATATCAATCAAATTAAAAAATCTTGACGTAATTAAATTAGTCATTATAATAGGCAGTCTTTGTTGGGTCGTTAGCTCAGCCGGTAGAGCACCGCACTTTTAATGCGATGGTCGCGCGTTCGAATCGCGCACGACCCACCATCAAAGTCCAAATAAATCAACCAGTTAGCAAGTGTTTGCAACTGGTTTTTTTATGCCTAAAATTTGGCTTACGCGAGATTTACGCGACTTGGCGTTATGCTTGGTCCAGCTTCGTCGTGATGCGCTGCATCGATATTACGGTCGATAGCGACTTTCATTCAAACAAAGGTTTGTTTGATCGCTGTTTGCAGCAATCGATCGCAATCGCTTAGCTCAGAACCTTCCTTTTGCTTGTCGATCTCCTTTCTTTGATGTTTGACCACAAATCCCCTCCCTTCACACAAGTCAATAAATTGACACAAAGCCCCTTCAGGTCAATGGACTGAGCACGGATTAACTTTACTGCCTATAAGTCATTGATCTAAATTTGAAAAAATTATTGGTCTATATTTTGCTTGATTGCATAGCCGGCCTCTCGCTAGGGAGCAGGGATTTAAAGCATAACAACAGGGCTTATCAGGCTATGTCACTAACTATTAACATAAATATGGCATCAATGGTTGTTCAGGGCTCATTGAATGCGGCTAGCGACCGACAGAAAATTGCCACTGAGAAATTGTCTTCAGGGCTACGTATAAATAGTGCCGCTGACGATGCTGCAGGTTTAGCAATTACGGATGGTATGACATCTCAAATTCGAGGATCAACTGTTGCTTTGCGTAATGCTAATGATGGGGTTTCAGTGATGCAAGTTGCTGATGGTGCTATGTCAAATATTAATGAAGCACTTCAACGTATTCGAGAACTTGCTGTTCAGGCAGCCAACGGAACTTATTCGGATAGTGATAGACAAGCAATGCAAGCAGAGGTTGACCAGTTAGTGAGCGGCATGTACAGCACAGCCGATCAAACAAACTTTAATGGGATACAGCTGTTTGATGGTAATTACAATAAAACCTTACAAATCGGACCTAACACAACGGCGGATAATCAATTAGATGTGAGCCTGCCAGAATTATTAACAAAAACCACCATTTCGGCACCTCCTACATCACAAACAACCTATGATGTTTACACTCATGTTGATCCAACACCTAATTCTGCCTTAAATGCGGGAGATCTGATAATAAATGGAGTTGCTATTCCCCCTACTGCTGCGGGGCCTGGCCCTGGTCAAACAGCTGCGAGTGGATGGGCATACGTTAATGCAATTACTGCGGCAAATATTCCTAATGTATCCGTTCACATGTGGCAAACCGGGGCTAATGCAGGATTTCAACGGGTCATTGATTCAACAACAGGAAATCAAATTCCTTCTTTTGTATCGATCCCTGCTGGGGCAATTGTTATCAATGGCGTGCCAATTGGAGCAATTTCAGCAGCTAATGGCACACCACCAAATACTGTGCAAGGATTATATGATGATGCTCAAAAGCAAATACAAATGGCCAGCACAGGTCTAGGGAAACGCTGATTAAATCCGTCTTCATGAGATAATGTTGCCATCGAACTCAATAAAGCCAATACGCCTATGTCCTATCAAACCAGTTTTGCTGACCTTGACTATAGCCACAAAAAACGCCAGACCCGAAGAGAAGTGTTTCTGAACGAAGTGGAGCAAGCCGTGCCCTGGTCAAAGTTAATTGCTTTGATTGAACCGGCTTATCCCACCACAGGTCGACGCGGTCGTCAGCCCATGCCGTTGGCCAGTATGCTGCGCATTCGCTGTATGCAGAATTGGTTCAGTTTTTCCGATCGCCAGATGGAAGATGCTCTCTATGAGATTGAGAGTATCCGCCGCTTTACCGGTTTTGATAGTGTCACCGACGCGTTGCCGGATGAAACCACGATCCTCAACTTCCGTCATTTATTGGAAAAACAGCAGCTGACCCCAAAACTGTTAGAGACCATTAATGCCTACCTGAAAGAACAGGGACTCTTGGTTTCTCAGGGCACGATGGTCGATGCCACGATTATCCATGCGCCCAGTTCCACTAAAAACAAGGACAAGTCGCGGGACCCGGATATGCATCAAACCCGAAAAGGCCAGCAGTGATATTTCGGTATGAAAATCCATGTCGGCGCCGATGTGAATTCCGGCGCTGTGCACACCGTGACCACCATAGCAGCCCATGTCGCCGACATCACTGAATTGCCAAACTTGCTACGAAAGGATGACCGAGTCATCTTTGCCGATGCCGGTTATACCAGCGATGACTACTGGCGTGGAGCCCGGCACCTGGGGATGCGCTGGTGCGTCAATGACAAGCGCAAACCCGGCAAGAACCTGGTCGGCCAGCTAGAAAAAGCGCAACCGCAAACAGTCCTCAATTCGGGCTCGCGTGGAGCATGTTTTCCGGGTCATCAAACAGCAATTCGGCTTTCAAAAGACCCGCTATCGAGGCCTGGAGAAAAATGCATCGCAGGTCAACTTGCTGGTGGGACTGGCCAATCTGTACCTGCTCAGGCGGCAGCTGATGGCTGCCTAAGGGCAAGCTGCGTCTGTCGTTTCCCGAAAACGGCAGATTAAGACGAAAAATCGGGAAAAAACGGTTAAAAATGCCATTTATTGTGCGTTGCAAGGCGGCAATTTTTGAAAAAATCTACTTGTTTGGCAATTGTCGCTGGAGTGCGATTTAATCAGCGCTTCCCTAATAGACAGATTACTGAAGAGGAGCGGGAGCACCGGTTGATTAATTGGGAGAGCGCCCCGGCCGCAAGATACTGCCATCCCAGAGAAGAGCACTTGTTGCCGCCACATGTTTGCTATGGCGCCGCCAGCACAGCAGCAAAAAGAGTATTCGAATTTGAAATCATGGGGAAAATGGCGAGTGCTTATAGTTGGTAAAACGATTTTATTCAAAACTAACTATAAAACAGCATGTTGGAGAGGGCGCTATTAAACAAATGGTGCAGAGGTGCCAAATCGTCACCCACAAAAAGACAGTATGGTCTTACCCCTTCTTTGTGTTGCATAAATTGAGTGATGTTAAATAACGCCATCCAAACCATCTTGATAATGTTTACAGACATCTTTAACTTTGGCGCACCAGCCATCGACTCCATCAACAAACTTTCCGCTGCCATCGCAGCTTCCGGCAATGACCGACTTACGTAACCGCAGCAGAGCGGCTTCCAGCGTCGCGATGTCTTCCGGGGAATACCCCTTAAATATTCGGTAAACATAGTCCAGATGCTCGGGAACAGCGTGTTCGAATAAGACCGTTCCCGCCGACGTTAGTCGCACAATCTGACAGCGGCCGTCCGTTTTCGAGGCAACCCGTTGAACCAGCCCTTTATCTTCCAGACGATTGATAATGCCGGTTAAGGTGCCTTTAGTAATTAAGGTTTTCTCGCCCAGTCTCTTGAAGGTCATATCTAACGCATTGCCCAAGGTCAAAATAATATCAAATTGGGGCAGCGTCAGATCCAGGGTGTGCGCATGGATGGCCGCATAAGTTAAAAAAGTCTGATGTGTGCGTACTAACTCATGTAGTACGGCAGGAAGTGCGAAGGGAGGAGACATGACGCTTATACCTATTTAGTTCTAATTAGAACAAAATAGTAATCCTAATCAAGACTATCCTCAAGCTTTTAAGGTGTATTACTTGTTTTCCAGCACGACTTGCCGACCCTGCTGCTCAAATCGAACGGACTCACCAGCCCATCAAGGGTGCGAACAGAAATGTCTAAAAACGGTATAACTAATTGATACATTGGCGGTAATTTTATAAGCGTCAATGGAAACACAGGGCCAACAAAAATAGTCCGCGTTAGAACAAATAATTGTACTAATTAGGACTAGACGTGTTATGCTTTATCCAACTTAGCGAATACTTGAATCTTTCTTAACCAAAAGCTCATTTTAATCGTTACGTAGCAATACTTTATTTATCAACTGTGAGGTTTAGCCCATGAACACATTCAACAAAATCCTGATTTCTTCTGTCATGGCCGTATCTATGGCAGCAATGTCATTTACCGCTTCAGCTGTGGCGAATCCATCCTATGAAGACGTGAAGGCGGCTATCGACAATACGCTTGCGAAAGTAGAAGAGGCTAAAGCCGCTCTGGACAATGGAGCGAACAACGAAGCGGTTATCGATATGGTCACTGATGCCCGTCAATTGCAAAAAGACATTGCCAATAACGTGCTGGATTTAAAACGCAACCAGGCCAGCAATGTGTTGAAGCAAGCGCGCACGGCTTTATCGAACAATGAGCCGCAAGCGGCGAAAGAGTCTTTGGCTGATGCTTTAAACCGGTATAAAGAAATCAAACAGCTCTACGCGGCTAACCACTAACGGCTCTAAAACAGGATGACCGTAAAGCCGTCCTGTTTCGTCTCGGGGAAATGGGTGCCTGCGACTTTACACCGGGACTCCACTTTAAGACTCTCATCATCAATAAAGTCAGTACATTTGATGCGCGTGTGCTGACCTTGGACACCCAGTCCGAGCGTTTTCTTATCTCCGAGAAGAGCGTGATTGTAGACTCGTTCGCCAAGTGGCGAATCGATGATGTGGGTCTTTTTTATACCACGGTCGGTGGCGACGAATACGAGGCCAACCTCCGTCCTGAAAGACGAAAAAACCCGAACATCAAATCAGGGTATTTTCGTCCTTTGCCTTAGGAGGCGACACGCCATGAAAAAATTACTAATCCCGCTGTTGTTCATACTGGTTGTGATCGGCATTACGATGTTTGTGGTATTTAATCCCACTTCTTCTGCATACAATCAGCAAAACGAAATTTCCTATTCGGAATTTATCGAGGCGGTGCGTAACAAAGCGGTTACAGAAGTGATAATCGACGGCAAATATATCGATGGTCGCCGCCATAACGGCACTGTTTTTTCCACCTACAATCCTAACGATGTCCGCATAATTGACGAGCTTTTGGAGCATGACGTCAAAATCAAGGGCCAGAAGCCGCAGATACCGTCTACTTTCATGCAGTTTTTTGAATCGTGGGCACCGACCTTGCTGCTGATCGCGGTAATGGTCTATTTCATGCGTAAGCTGCAACAGGGCGCCGGCGGCAGTCAAAACGCCTTTGGTAAAAGCCGCGCCAAACTGATGGCCGAAGATCAGGTCAATGTGCGCTTTAAGGATGTGGCCGGTGTCGAGGAAGCCAAGGAAGACGTGATGGAAATGGTCGACTTCCTTAAAGATCCCGGCAAATACGAAGTACTGGGTGGCAAAATTCCGAGTGGCGTACTGATGGTCGGCCCTCCGGGTACCGGTAAAACCCTGTTGGCCCGTGCGATTGCCGGTGAAGCTGGGGTGCCGTTCTTCTCGATCTCCGGTTCGGATTTCGTAGAAATGTTCGTCGGCGTCGGCGCCTCCAGGGTACGCGACATGTTTGAACAAGCCAAGAAGCGCGCGCCCTGCATCATCTTTATCGACGAAATCGATGCGGTCGGCCGCCAACGCGGTGCCGGCAATATGGGGGGCGCGGAAGAGCGCGAACAAACCCTGAACCAGCTGCTGGTGGAAATGGACGGCTTCAGCGGCAACGAAGGCATCATCGTGATCGCCGCCACCAACCGCGCCGACGTATTGGATAAAGCGCTGCTCAGACCGGGCCGTTTCGACCGGCAAGTGCAGGTCGGCTTGCCTGACATCAAGGGGCGCGAGCAGATTCTCAAAGTACACGCCGACAAGGTTCCTCTGGCCGACGATGTCAACATCAACGATCTGGCGCGCGGCACCCCCGGTTTTTCCGGCGCCGAGCTGGCCAACTTGATCAACGAAGGCGCATTATTCGCCGCCCGCCATAACAAGCGGGTAGTGACGATGAACGATCTCGACAAGGCCCGCGATAAAACGATTATGGGCGCTGAAAAGCGTACGATGATCATGAGCCGTGAAGACCTGCTGATGACCGCCTACCACGAAGCAGGTCACGCCATTGTCGGCCGTCTGGTGCCGGAGCATGACCCAGTCTACAAAATCAGCATCATGCCGCGCGGCGGCGCACTAGGCATTACCATGTTCCTGCCGGAACGCGACCAGTACAGCGCCAGCAAGGACAAACTGGAAGGCCAGATCGCCAGCCTGTTCGGCGGTCGGGTCGCGGAAGCGTTGATCTACGGCAAAAACAAGGTCACTACCGGCGCTTCAAACGACATCCAGCGGGCCACCCACTTGGCCCGCAACATGGTTACCAAATGGGGCCTGTCTGACCGTCTCGGGCCGATGGACTACGGCGACAGCGAAGGCGGCTACATGGGGCTGCAATCCAAACCGATGTCAGAACAGATGGCGCGGCTCATCGACAAGGAAATCCGGCTGATGCTGGACAGCAATTATCTGCGCGCCGAAACCATCCTCAAGGAACATATCGACATCCTGCATAACATGGCCCATGCCTTGTTGGACTGGGAAACCCTGGATAAATATCAGATTGATGAACTGATGCAGGGGCGAATGATTGCGCCTCCCGAACCCGGAATCGAGCCACCGGTCGACGGTGAGGATGAACATGCACTGAGCGGCAGTGAGCTTGAACATCAGAAACCAGGCGGTGGGCCGCTGGTTTTGTCTTGAATTCAAAATTAGGCCAGTCGTTATCCAAAATTGACACATTTTTATTAATCCACTTGAAGCAGAGCACTGGGCTAATGTTCTCAAAGTGAATTACCTTTCGGTTTTTACAAATTTTGCGACAGAACCTCTTACTATGGAAGACTGCGGACAAACGCTTCGCTATCCGTATTCAAATCTCCCCGGCTTTGCCCTCCGGAAGCGTAAACCAGGGTTGCGGCTGATCGTAGCAAGGTGGAGCGACTGTCGATTTCGGTATAACGGGCGCGCGCCAAATCCTTTTGCGCGGACAGCAGCTCTATCACCGTGGAAAAGCCGTGAGTATAAGATTCTTGAGTAGCGGCATAAGATTCTTCGGCGGCTTTCAACAAGGCTAACGCAAACTCGCGTTTTTCCAACGCGGTTTTGGTATCGGCATAGGCTTTCCAGATATCACGCATAATTTCCAGGCGCAAGGCCTCAAGCTGAGCCTTGGAAACCTCTTTCCTGGCCTCTGCTTCATGCACGGCATTGCTGCGTTCAAAGCCATCGAACAAGGTCCATTCCATAGTCAGCATCGCTGTACCGACCCCGTTACTTGCCGAGTAACTCTCATTACCGGGTGGATTTGTACGCACATTTCCCCAGTGTTGATTACCCAGACTGCCTCCCAGGGAAAACTTGGGCCAGAATTCGGCCCTCGCCTTTTTTACTTCCGCTTCGCGTGCACGCAGTTCTGCAAGCCGCGCCATCAGATCGGGACGTTGCTCCAAAGCCTGATCGACAATTTTTTCGACCGATTGCACCAGTCCTGCCGGCAAGGGCAACTGGCTTAAATCTATCAGTTGCAGCGAATAAGAAGGCGAAATACCCAGGTTTGAAGTCAGATCGGCATGTGTCTGACTTACCGAGCTGCGCGCATCTTGCAGGTCATAGCTGGCTTTCGCCTGCTCCTGTATCGCCAGCAACAAATCCGGCCGTGTCGCAAAACCTTTGTCGAGTTTCGCCTGGACAGAAGCAGAGCCGGCCCTTGCGGATTCAAATGTTTGCTGTGCCGCCGTCACCTTGGCCAGGGCAGCCTGATAGGCAAAAAAACTGGTTGCAACCCGATAGGCGATTTCCTGATGCTTGCGGTTGAAGGCAAAATTAGCAGCACTCAAGCGCTGTGCTCCCGCATCGACCAAGGCCTCCCGGCGCCCGAAATCGAACAGTGTCCATGCCAAATCCAAACTGCCAAACGAGGAATAACCTGTGCTAACCAATGCGCCTCCAGGAATGGGGAAGCTGGTTTTGAAATATTGCCCGAACGCCATGGCCGCCAGCGTCGGATACCAGGCGCTGCGATTCCTTTCGAGACGGGCAGCGGCGGCTTTCGCTTCTTCCCAGCTAATTCGGGTTTCCGGGTTGGCATGCAAGGCAAGATCGACCAGTGCGGGCAGGTCGTAAGTCAGCTTGGTATCAATCTGGCTTTCTTCGCGCGAATGGATGGATATGGGGGTCTGCTGTTTGCCGGTTGTGGCCTGGTAATCATGCCAATAAACGGCATGGTCGGTCGGGGCCGCCGCATAGGGTTCATCAAGCTGCGCCAAGCCCGGCGGCGACATGCAGGCCGTCAAGGCCAGCGCGGCTGGTATCACCAAGCGACTGACACTTAGAGGTAGACATGACAACAATGTTAACAAGTTATCGCGCTTGCTGCGCCGCAACTTTTGCAAATTTAAAACACCTTATTCAAACGTCAATTTAGTTGCAGAACATCCCTATTTTCGGAAACTTGAAGAGTTAGTTGACAATAGGAGATTCAAATACCAGAATCCTGATCGGCTACACTTTAGTTAATGCCTTTAAGTTTTACAACTTAAAGATTTATTTCTTAATGACCTGATCAATATTAAAAAACGCCGCCTAAAATAAACCCAATGGCCTTACGAAAATTATTTAAGTTCAGTTTCTCCCTTCAGGCGCAAATTACGATCTTCATGACGAGATTACGAAAAACGGCTTTTCCGATTATTTTTGCGGTTTTTTTGACGGCTTGCGACCCGATGCTGAGTATTGAGGGTTCGTTCTGGCCTGCCTGGATTATCTGTATTCTTGCCGGACTGATGGCAAGCATGGTGCTGATGTGGCAATTGGTGCGACACAGGCTGGCGCCGTACCTCGGGCCGCCGCTGTTGATTGCGCCGAGCCTGTGGGCGTTATGCACCTTTGTTATCTGGTTGTTATTTTACTCGACGTAAACGCGGGTGCCGTCCATCATGGAAAACAACGATCATTCTGTAAACCTTAAACAACGGATCATGCTGGGACGCATCATCGGCACATTAATCGTGCTGGGAGCACTGGTAACCGGAACGCTGGTCTGGCGCATAAACTATCAGCATCCCCGCACCAACGATGCGATGGTGCGAGCCAATATCGTTGGCATAGCTCCCCAAGTGAGCGGCCGTATCGTGGAATTGCCTGTCGAAGACAATCAGTATGTCAAGCAGGGCGATCTGTTGTATGTGATCGATCCGCGCCCCTATCAGGCCAAACTGGCTCAGGCCAGGGCGGAATTGTTAATTGCCGAAAAAGAGGTGGATTCAAGGCGTGCCTCCAGTGGTTCCGCCGAGTTGGCCATCGAGCGACTGGAACACCAACGCACTGCCGCCGCAGCTGAAATCAACAGAATTGAAGCTGAGGATGAGTATCTGCATAGCTATCTGGAACGCCTTGAACCATTAGCGAAGAAACAATACGTAACGGTAGATCAGCTCAAGCAAGCCCGATCGAAGTACGCCGCATCGCGCGCTGAGCTGGCAGACGCACGGGCCAAGGAACTTTCGGCCCGGAGTGCGATAGACGAAGCCAAAAGCGATAGCCGCCGCGCCGTATCGTTGATTGCCCAGGTCGGTAACGTCAATGCCCGCATCGAAGCGGCCAGAGCAGTGGTTGCCGCCGCCGAACTGGACGTGGAATACTGTTCGGTGCGCGCGCCTTTCGACGCCTACGTCACCAACCTGAACACACGCGAAGGCGAATACGCCAGGGCCGGAACGCAAATGTTCGCCCTGGTCGACGACCGCCACTGGTATGCCATCGCCAACTTCAAAGAAACTTATCTACAATCCATCAAACCCGGCCAGGAAGCCGAAATCTTCCTGGTCGGTTATCCGGGAAAGCGCTACCGGGGGGTGGTGACCGGTATCGGTTGGGCCAATTATCCCGATAATACCAAGCAGCAAGGGGTTCTGCCGGAGGTTCAGCGCACCCTGAACTGGGTCATCCTGGCATCCCGTTTCCCGGTGCGGATCGAAATACACGAACGCGACCCCGAGCATCCGCTACGCATGGGCATGACCGCCTTTGTCACCGTTCTGGACCGTCTTGCCGATATTCCGGGAGTTTCTCCAGCCAGTGAGAAGGGAGCCGGCAAAGCCCAGATTCCGCAATGAATAACAGCGACACGCAGCACACTTCGGTTCCGCACAAAAGGCGAAGCAGACTTTGGTTCGGAACCAGCCTGGCACAATTTCTTAAAGTTGAACTGAAAGATTCCCCGGAACGGCGGGTAGCGGCATTCCGCCTGTTTATCGTTACACTCATCATCGTCCTGGTCAGCCAAACGCTGCACGTGCCGCCATTAGGGGCGATCGCGCTGCTGATATGCTTGAGTTACGACGCGTATGCGAATGCCGGTCAATCGCTGGCGTTCGGGCTGCGCCAGTTGGGGTATATCATCGTCACCACCTTGGTATCGGTATTTACGCTGATGCTAGCCGGTAACGATGCCTGGTTGCTGCTACCCTTGTCTTTCATCATAATGGCTGTCGCCCTGTTTCATGCCCGTCTGATCGCATGGCCTACCGGCATCGCTCTATGGTACTCGGTGGCGGTGCTATATAGCCCAAGCACTCCCGATCAAGCTATCTACAACGCTTTGTGGAATATCCCGATCATTGGTGTACTCGCTATTGGCTCATGGACGGTGGTGCACCTGACCATCAAACCGCAAGACCCGCTCAAACAGCTGACGGCGAGTATCGCTGAACAATTGGCAGCAATTGAATATATTTTCAATGCGCGCTTGGCCGACAGCGGCGTGGTCATCCATAAGCGGATAAGCTCAAAATTTCCCAGCGCCGGCAGCTTCGGCAAAATACTGGGGCTGCTGTCAAACGCGGAACTGGTACACCCCTCCATGCGTAATCGGCATGATACTTATCTTGCCCTGTTGCTGGAAATCGACGGTTTACGGCAGATGGCCATCTGGCTGGATCAGGTATTGACGGAAGAGTATCGCGCTCAACCGATGAATCAGGAAAAATTAGATGTCTACCTGGCTCTGCAAAGCGCCTGTGCAACGCTGCGGCAAGGCATAGAAGAGTCTCGCGATGTTTCCGGGCAAATTGAGGCACTGCTGATCGATGAAGTCCTGCACAGTTATTCATTGCAAACCAACCCTTCGCTGTTAACCGCCATTTGGCGGGCGCAACAACGTATCGCCGGTTTGATGCATGACTTGCATAACCCAGCAGCGCCCGAAGTTAAAACCACAGAGGCCGAAACCGGCAGCAATGCAGCAGATGGCTGGTTTCCAGCGTGGTTTGGTTATGAATTCTGGGCGACACATGCCGACAGCCTGCAATTCGGAATTAAATTTTCTCTGGGCGCCATACTCTGCATGCTGATCGTGGAAAGCCTGGGCTGGCCGGATATCAATACCGCCATACCAACCTGTCTGGTCGCGGCCCAAACCAGTCTCGGCGCCGACTACCGGCTATCGATATTGCGTGTGTCGGGCGCGATTCTGGGCGGGCTATGCGCCTATTTTTATGTGCTGGTACTCCAGTCCCAGCTCGACACCATCGCCGGCTTTGCGCTTGCAACGGCCCCGGTCTGGGCCATTGCCGCCTGGATTTCCTCCGGTAGCGAGCGTATCGCCTATATGGGCAGGCAACTCGGGTTTTCGTTCGCGATGTTCGTTTTACATGATTTCGGACCGGTCACCGATCTGTATCTGCCGCGCGACCGGGTTATCGGTATCTTGCTGGGCATCGGCGTGATGGGAGTACTCGACTATGCGCTATGGCCTCGGCGTTCGATTGTGCTTGCTCGTCACCATAGCGTAGCGGCATTGCACACACTCGCCAAGTTCACAACCCGGTTGCCTGACCTGAGCCTGATGCTCAAGCATGCGTTACCATTGCGCTTGTCGGCAGAAAAAGATCTGGCTGCTGCACAGGATTTGGTGATTCACGCGGTACTGGAACCGGATGCAAGATTGACCTACAAAGCCAATGAAAGAACGGCGTTGCGTGCGGTTATTGAAGCCGCAGGCAACTTGTCCGGCTTGCTACAGATTCGGGGACGCTATCGATTGCTAAGCGGTCAACAATTCAGCAGCTTTCCTGACGAGCTACAAGAACATAGCCGAACTTTTGATGCGGCACTGGCAAGCGCGTTGGAGAATGCGGCGCTAGTGCTGCAAGGCCAGGAACATGAGTCCCGGACTGAGGTTGCCGACATCCACGCGCAACTGAAACAAAGCTACACCGAACACCATCGCATCGACAGCTTGCCTGACGATCTGGCAATGGAATGGGAACTGCGATTCATGCTGGATCAGCAAATCATGGAACTGATAGAGCACATCCAAAAAATGGCCGTGGATTCCGTTTCATATCGCCTGAAAGCCGGCTCTACTATTGATTAGTAACCGGTGTTACGCAGTCTTTTGTTGGCAAAACACTTCTGGCTAACTAACCGACGCGGCACCGCCCTTATTTTAATTTTGCGGTCAACCTGATGGCGGGCATTACGGCCTATTGCCTGCCCGACAACAAGCCCACCTTGTCTCTGAGCAAGGTCAGCCTCTTACGTTCAGCTTAATGGCTTATCCCGAATTCAGGTTAATGAAGGAACAGGGCTTATTGTCTCCAATCCAAATTATCTATATCCCTACTAATACATCTGTCATGCCCACCTATCATAGTGTGTCCGTGCCAGCTATTACCGCTGGCTGTTTTGCAGTCAGGAATGGTCTTATAACCCATTTTCTCACCATCGCAATTCGTTCCTCTAAAGCACATTCCTGTTTCATCTTCGATCGCAGTTGCTTTGTCTGTAGCGGGCTTTTCAGTCGTCTCATTAGTTTTGGGCTGGGCAGGGTCGGCCGCGTAAGCCGCAAAACCAAGACTCAAGCTAAAACAAAACATAAACAAGTAACGAGTTATCATAAATCACCTCCACCAGTGGATGGGCAATATTGCACCCGGAAAAGTCAGTTGACGCTTAGCTGATGCTAGGTGTACAAGTAAAATAAATCAATTAGTTAAATTGCGTAATAGCCGCCTTGCACGCCATAGACGGTATCGAAGCCTGCCTTTGATTTCATCCTGTAAGATGGTGGGGAAAGAACTATGCTAAGAGTTTTTTAATTGTTGAGGTTTCCACTTTCAGAGGCTGCCGCTACTAAATCGGCGGTATTAGACTTGTCAATCATCATGCACAATTTTCAAGTATCGACACAACATTTATCAGGACAGTTGGAAGACAAGGCATTAATAATCGTACTAAAGCAGTTTTCGGCTCAAAAATAAAAACGCTAAGAATGGGTAATTTTTGCATGTTGATGGACACAGAAAGTTTGTGGGTATTAACCAATGCGAGAATCCGCATTTAGAGATTCCCAAAACCCACTGCCGCCAGCCAATGCCGAGGCGACTTCCGCGCCCGAAACCAAATAGTCATCAAGGATTCTTTTGAGAATAGTGATAATGAACAATTCAAAAAAAATAACAGCGGCTTCCTGTCTGATTACGATAGTTTTGGCGCTTTCAGGCTGCGAACTATTAGCCCCTGGACAGGCTCAGCTTCTGCCGCCGGTTTCCAAAGCGGCGCAGGAATCGGAGATGGAGCCTTTTTTTAACAAGCCGCAAAACGAGCAGTCTGTTGTTGATTCAATGAAAACAAAAACAGAGCTTAGTCCCCGGACAGATCAGTTTGTGCCGGTCCCGGCACAGCATAGGAAAATTGGCTCGAAAGCGGGTTCATACAATCTGAATTTCGATGACGCTGATCTCGCGGAATTCGTAAAAGTCGTCTTGAACGATATGCTTGGACAAAACTATGCACTAAGCCCCAAAGTGGCCGGCAAAGTCACATTGCAGACAGCACAGCCGTTAACCAAAGGCGAATTGCTGCCTACGCTAGAAATGGTTTTGCAAATGAACGATGCTGTTCTGGTCAAGGACAGTAAAATTTACCGTATAGATCCAGTCGCCGATACTCTGCACACATCCGGTATTTCGACGGGCGGTAGTCATCCGGATTATCTGCTACGGCAAAAGGGTTTGCGGTCTTATTTATCGGAGCGGCATCCGCAATGCCAAAAGATAATTCTCAAGGTAAAACAAGGCGATAATTTTAATGGCTGGAAACTCACCGAAATCCAGGGAGATAGAGTCATATTGACGCAAGGCGGCTGCCAGAAAGAGTTGTTAATGCAAGAGCCGAAGATTAAACCGTTACCGCACAAAACACATCGGGACATCTTTAAAAATTAACATTGCATTCGTGCAAATGGACAAGATAAAGGTTCTGTCGCAAAATTTAAATGAATATAGAAAACGCCTATCTTGTAGACAAAGCTACCCTGTTAAAACCGTAAACCGCTTATAAGCAGGAGCGCGCTCTGTAAGCTGGTAATGCCTGTGTTGATCGCTGGAAAATATGGTGCGTTGATTTACAGCTGCAAAACCCGCTTATTCAATAACGCTATTTGCAAGCGCTGAAACGGCTTGCCGCTGCGGCATGCTGAGAGAAAATACATTAATCCCCAATTCATCACGGCAAAACAATGTCGTATGGATAAACTGGACAACGCACATACCGGGTGATTGGTTTCAGCTAACACAAAGGACACGGGCGAGCAGCCGGACCAGGCCATCGGGTGCGATGTGCTTTAGCAGGTACAGCGATCTGGCATCCCAGCCCAAAGGATATCTAAGTTTACCGCTATTATCCGTAGCCGCCCTGTAGATGGTTTCCGCAATCCGTTCGGCCGAATTGCCGAAGCGGTAAAATTGCTCCATGCGAGCAAGTGAGCGCCCGGCGCGAGGCTCATAAGCCGGTAAGGCAATGCTGTCTTTAGAACGAGTATGGAAATCGGTTTTGACCACACCGGGCTCCACCAGTTTGACCCGGATTCCAAACGGTTCCAGTTCGTAGCGCAAAGATTCCGAAAAGCCCTCGACAGCCCATTTGCTGGCATGATAGAGGCTATAGTAGGGAAAGCACGAGTATCCGGCCATAGACGATACGTTTATGAAAGTACCGCCGCCGGCCTCACGCATCGAAGGCAACACGGCGCGGGTGACCGCCATCAAGCCGAACACATTCACCTCGAATTGGCGGCGAACCTGCATGTCATCGGCGGCTTCAAACGGGCCTATCAATCCGTAGCCGGCGTTGTTAATCAGCACGTCGATTCGCCCCCAACGTTCCAGAACCTCATCCACTGCGGCTTGGATGGACTTGGGATCGGTTACGTCCAGTTGCGGGCGGATCAGCCCGGGACGCTCGCCTAATGCGAGATCATTCTCAGGATTACGCATCGAAGCCGCCACATTCCAACCCTGGCGATGGAAGTGTTCGGCGACGGCCAAGCCAATGCCACAGGAAGCGCCAGTGATGAGTACGCATTTGGTCATGTCACAAAATCTCGGTTGTTTGAAAAATTCCAGCCAATTTTATTGGCTGCGGTCGAATAGGTTATTGCTCGCGCCAAACACATTGCGCGGGTCGAGCTCCCGTTTCAGCGCCAGCAAAGTTTTTTTGGTGGCCTCGGAATAAAGCTGCGGGATAAACGAGGCGCGCAGTTTGCCTATGCCGTGGTGATGGGAAATGCTGCCGCCATGATCCAAAATAACCGCGCGCATGGCTTGCTCGACGGCGTGAAATTTCTGATCGGCGTTTTCTACGCCGTGTATGGAAACGCCATGAGTAAAATAGATACATGCGCCTGTCGGGTATATCTGGGTGATTCTGGCGGAGATATAAGGCTTGCCCGGAAAGCCGTAGCGCGCGTGTTCCAGCTCCGCCGCCCGCTTGACCTCGTCGCAGATGGGCTGGATGCAATCCCAGGATGCCGAGGTTTCATAAGTTTCGCCGATCACGCTGTAGCGCATCAGGAGATCCCGGATATAGGCAATCGCGTAAGTGAGCTGATAACCGCGCTGGCCGTTTTCCGCGCCGCCGTAAATAGCGCCGTAGCGGCGCACCAGCCGATCCAACGCGCGCCGCTGGGCGATGACTTCATCGGCACTGCCTTCGATGACAATGGTCGCGGCGGCCAGCGTTTCCGGATCGAACTTTTTTACCGACGTCAGCAACCACCTTTGCAGGCGGTGCTTATAACCGGCCCAGCCTTTTGCCGCCGGTTTCAGTGATTGGGCAAAGCGAAACTGCGGGTTATCCACCAGCCGGATGCTAGCCGGCCACACCGTGCCTTTGGAAAGCTCCTGCAAAAAAGCGATGCCGGTGGGAAAGTCGCGAAACAGGATCGATTGGTATTGCGTGACTTCAGGCAACGGACGCAGTTTTAAGACCGCTTCAGTGATCAAACCGAAATTGCCTTCGCTGCCGAACAGCAAATAGTGCAGGCGGCTGCCGCTCGAAACCCGCGGCGCCCGCGCCGACTCTTGGAGCGTTCCCAATGGCGTGACAACGGTCATGGCTTCCACCACGTCTTCAATGTTGCCGTAGCGGTTCTTCTTCATGCCGCTGGCATTGGTGGCAATCCAGCCGCCGACCGTCGAGAACTCGATGCTGTCCGGTTCATGCCCCAGCGTGTAGCCTTCCGCGCGGAGCTGACGTTCCAAGTCGGCACCGCAAATACCTGCCTGCACCGTGACCCGCATGTTGTTGCGTTCCAGGCTGACTATGCGATTCATGCGGCTGGTATCGACAACAACCACCATCCGCTGTTCATCGGCCGGAATGCGTAGCGCATTGCTGACACTGGTGCCCCCGCCATAGGGCAACAAGCAGACGTCGTGCGCTGCCGCCAGCTCCACCAAAGCTTGCGCTTCTGCCGTATCGGTACAATAAAAAACGGCGTCCACCAATTTCGGGAGCTTGCCGTAAAGCACCTGGTAAACCTCATCCATGGTGGTCTGTCCGTGGCTATGCGGCAAGCGCACCGCATCGGCGAAACTGATATGTTCGGGGGAAAACCTTAAATTCAATGCTTCGCAAAAAGCCTCGTTGCGGTTGGATGCAGGCAGCTGAACCTCTTGACGTTCGGCCTGTTGTTCAGTGGACAGGCAAACGTTGAGCACGCTCTCGACAAAGGGGATGAAGTAGGGCATGGCATAACCGCATATCGAGTAGCGATTGCCGGTGAGCGTTACGGAACCATCCTCGTTGAGGGTGAAACGGGTATCGCGAAATCCCCAGCGGTGGGGTTCTCTTTCATTATTCGGCATGGACTGATTTCCCTGGGTTATGTGGTTTAGATAGCAAGCATTAGGTATTTGATGTTACGCATTGTCCACGAAAAGCACGAAAAAAGACGGCTTGGCTTTTCCTCGTAGGGCGTGCCGTGCGCGCTTCCTGATTCTCACGTAGTGCGCTCATTGTTATACGCAAAAATTCTGCCGATATGCAGACCTTCCAGGTTTTAAAAACCTGGAAGGTCTAACTCACAAAAAGCCGCTGTTTTCAAAATAGAGTAAATAACTCTCCAGTAACGCCGCGGAAGAGTGAACGCCAATGCCGGCCTGGGCGCAAATTTCCCGGCAGTTAGTGTCATCGACCAGCGGGAACTCCGCTTGGCGCTGACCCATTCCGGCAATCATATTCCGGAAAGGAGTTAAGGCATTGCCGCTATCGCAGGCTAAGACACGTTTTTGCCATTCGGCATAAGGCACAATATCCATCGCATAACCCCTGGAACGCAGCACCTCGACTACCTCGGTAAGAACCAGCGGTTTAGGATGGCGGATATGGAAAGCCTTGCCGAGACTGGAAGGACATTGCAAGCCGGCGACAATGACCTGAGCCGCAAAATCCACAGGCAACATCTCAACGCCGTTTTCCAGAGCCGGAATGCAGCCCAGTTGAATACTGCTTTTCAGAAAACGCGCGATGAACTGGTCGGTATTGACAAAACGCCTTGAGATACTGTCTCCGGTAAGCAATCCAGGGCGATAAACCGCAATAGGCATATCGCAGTCGGCCGCCAACTTGAGCACATGTTCGGCTACCCATTTGCTTTGTTCGTAACCATTAACCAAACTCTCGCCTGCACAATCCGGCGGCCACGATTCGACGGCCAAATGATTGGCGCTACGAGACTTGCTCATTAAAAGACCCAGCGTGGAAACAAAATGCAGCGGCTTGCGTCGCCCGGTAGCGGCAAAGCGCAGAATTTCCGTAGTACCAAACACATTGCTGGAGCGCAGCTCAGCATAAGGCAGCGTGAAATCGACATGGGCTCCGGCATTAAGTACGGCATCCATTTGCAACGCCAAGCGTTGATAAAGCTCCTCGTCCAATCCCAGGCGGGGCAACGCCATATCGCCGACCAACGGCCGGATACGCTCGACAGGTAATGCGGTAGACAATCCGTAATATTCCGCGTTACTGAGCAGCCTACCAAACGCAGCATCAGCATTCTCGGCACGCACCAGGCAGTAAATTTCACAGTCGGTGCTCTCCAGCAGTTCCGCCAATAAATAAGCGCCCAGATAACCGGTGGCTCCGGTAAACAAAATACGGCGCGGCGGCCAACAATCGGCTATGGCGTCTGTCGGCGACCAGTCTTCCGGCAGTTTCACCTCGTCCGCCAGCCTTGGAACGATTTCTTCGGCTACCGGCGTAGAGTTTTGCAGGTGTGACATCAGGCTAACAGCAAGCTGTTCAAGGCTGGATGACCGGCTCAGGAAATCCGCGTTTAATCGTAGCCCGAAATCGCGTTCGATACGATTCACCAGTTCAACCGATGATATCGAATCCAGGCCCAATCGATCCGGAATCATATCCGTTGATATCTCTGCGGCACTCAGCCTCAAGGATTGGCCTATTTGCCGACGCAAATATTCCAGCAGAAACAGGTGCCGATCGGTTTCCGGCAAGCGCTTGAAATCATCGTCAAAACGTTGTCGCGGTGATGAGCCAACGATGCTGGCCGATGACGATGTTTCGGTTAGCGTTTTGCGCCTCTCTCGATCAATGATAGGCAGGCTGCCTGCCGCCAACATTTCCTGGCAGGCGCGGCGACGAACCTTACCGCTGGTGGTCGTGGGAATGCTGCCGGGCTTTACCAGGACCAGCTCGTCCGCCTGAACCTGGAAAGCCTCCCAGTGCGCCTCGCGTATCGCGGCGAACACTCGGGCAGCAGCAAGCCCACGGATTTGGGAGCGCTCGACTTCCTGTACCAGCACCAGCGCTTCGCCGTCCTCCGATTCCCGCACGAAAGCCGCTCCGCCATCGACCCGTAACGCGCTATGAGCCTCCTGGGCCGCTAGTTCGAGATCTTGCGGATAAAGGTTACGGCCGCGCAAAATGATCAGGTCTTTGAGCCGTCCGGTAACATAAACCTCACCCTGGTCCACAAACCCGAGATCGCCGGTGCGCAAGTAGGGAACGCCGCCTTGTTTCAGTTGCGCCTGAAAATAGAGTTCAGTCTGTTCCGGCTGGTTCCAGTAACCTTGTGCAATATTACTGCCGGTCAGCCACAATTCTCCGATGACGCCATCGGCTACCGGCCGACGGGTATCCGGATCGACCGCCAGCACTGTGCAATCGTCCCAGCTTCTGCCGCAGGATACATGGTTTTTGCCTTCATGCTGCTTAAACACGGGCGACGGCTTTCGATTGCCGCTGATAAACAAGGTGGCCTCAGCCATGCCATAGCACGGTAGCCAAGCTGACGGCGAAAAGCCATAGGGCTCAAAGGCCTGCTGAAATCGAGCCAAGGTTGCGGCTCTGACCGGTTCGGCGCCGTTAAACGCGACTTGCCAACAACTTAAATCCAGGCCGGAACAATTTTCGGGCGTAGCCTTGCGCGCGCAAAGGTCATACGCAAAGTTAGGGCCGCCGCTGGTTGTTGCACGAAATTTAACTATGCCTCGCAGCCATTGTATCGGATCGCGAATAAATGCTTGCGCCGGAATATGATAACTTTGATAGCCAACATAAACCGGGTTAAACAAGGGACCGATCAGTCCCATATCATGATAAAAAGGCAGCCAACTGAAAGAGCGGGATTCTTCGTTGTGGCTAAAGCCTTGCGTAATCATGGCTTGATTCGCGATTAGGTTGGCATGGCTGACAACGACTCCTTTGGGAGCTCCAGTAGACCCGGAGGTATATTGGAAAAACGCCGGCTGCCCCGGATCGATGCGATGGCTGTGCCAATCCGCAGCTTCGCTGTCAGGCACGCTGTCGGTATCCAACCATTCGTGCCCGGCCCCGATGCCTGCTTCCTGAAACCATGGCATAACTTTAGCGATAAGACCGCTTGAGGAAAGTACATGCGTTGCCGCGCAGTCACGCAAAATTGCATCGATGCGCGCCATGCCGCGCCGGGACTGTGGCGGAAAAACAGGAATCGGCGTTGCTCCTGCATACCAGCAGGCTATGAAAGCCAGGAAAAACGATGGCCCGTGCGGGTAGATTAGCATTACTCGCCGGGCGTTAATTGCTTGCAGGCGCGCGGCAATAGCACGAGCGCGAAGGTCGATGTCGCCATAAGTCAAGCGGTGTTGATAGCCATCGATATGATCCATAAAAACATGCGACAAGCGGTCAGGTTGCAGCTGGGCGCGTTGTAAAAGAACGTCGGCAAGGCTTGGCGCTTGGATAATGGACATAGTATCAGTTGAGTAAATAATTTAACGGTCAGTATAGGGAGATAAGCGGCCCTAATCAGATGGGGGAGGGCAAATCCAGCGTTAACCATTGTTGACGCTGCGCTAACTGCGCCAAACTCCGGCCGGGATTGACAGCAACAGGATGACCGACGGCAGCTAACATATACCGGTCTTCCCAATGATCTCCATAGGCATGGCACTGAGCTAAATCCAGGCCGTGTTTATCCGCGTAATCCTTGACGATCGACGCCTTGGCCTGACCGTAAGGGATAGAGCCAAGCACTTCCCCTGAAAACAAATGATTTGATACTTCCAACTGGCTCGCAAACCAGTCGTCGATTTGCAGCAGTTCGGCGACTGGGGATACGATGAAATCCAGTGCGGCGGAGACAATGACGACTTTATCACCGGCGGATTGATGACTCCTGACGCAATCAAGCATCTTTGGAAATAGTGATTGGGATAAGTGTTGGTGAAAATGCGCGGTATAAGTTTCAACGTAGGGTGCAACCGCTTCACCGGCAAAGAGCGCACGTAACACACGTCTCTTCAACATGTCTATATCGTCGATCAAGCCCAGCTCATAAAGAAGATACTGGTAAATAACACCGCCCACTTGGGCGATGCCTAATTTCCCTTGGCGAAATTGATGAACGGCAAAAGCTTTCTCGCCCGAACAGGCCCAAAGCGTTCTATCTAAGTCGAAAAAAGCGGCAGAACTCATCTATTACTCCGTTTCTGCCAGTAATTGCCCTAACTTGTCCATAAGCTTCTGGGTAAATTGTTGACGATTCATGTCGGATGATTGGGTAATCGGCGTTCCTAGCCTGATCGTGCAGGGCGCGATGCCCGGAAAGAGCCGATGACGCGGCCAAGCTTGATAAAATCCCTGCAAGGCTATCGGAATGATAGGAACGCCCGCCTGGATAGCCAACCAGGCGGCGCCTTCATGGGAATGTTGTAAACGGCCGTCGGCGGAACGCGTACCCTCAGGAAAAATGCCGACGATATGATGAGCTAAAAGATGTCCTCGCATATCGTTAAGCGCTTTGCGAATAGATTGTTTCTGTTCGTAATTCACCACGATCGCACGTCCATGGCGTACACAGGCCCGCCATAGCGGCTTGGTATTCAACTTGGATTTGGCAAGAAAAACAATCTGAATGCCGTAATGGCGGCTAAATAAATGATAAGTCAGGAGCCAGTCCAGGTAGCTGCTATGGTTGAAAGCAAGAATGCACGGTGAGTTGATTAGGTTTTCTATCCCTATGACCCTGCCTTTTAGCATCCGGAAAAAGTAAAAATCCAAAAGCCGGGTTGCAAAAGGCACTGCCAATAAACGCCAGGACCATTCTTTGACAAAAGATCCCATTGAAGCTCTGCAAGTTAAAAAGCCATTTTGTCCGTACATAAGAGCGCATCTTTCCCGTCATCATTACACCTAAAACGAATTCAACCCATAAGTTCAAGCCCGATGTAAACATGGGCGAAGAAATTGCTGGTTTAGCTTTTGTACGCCGACAGTTTGGCAGGCGTTGATCCATAATCAGAAAACCATTGAACTATATGAATAAACAGCATTGCATGGTCAATGAGAGCAAATTCACTGTTACAAATTCTACCAAACTTTCCGAGTGGGAATTTGCACCAGCGTCTATAAGCTATCGACTGTCTGTATAGCCTGATTACAGTTAAATACTTGAGAAAAAGCGTTTCAACGTTGACCCTAAAGCAAAACCCCAAGCTATCAGCGCAGATTCACTATCCATTTTTCAAAATACCGATCAATATGGGCATTGTCTTGCTCCTGGCGATGGTTAATTCGCACAGAATGTCTTACATTGGAGGGCGTCATGCCAAAAGCGCGATGAAAACTGCGGCTAAAGTGGCTTTCGCTGTTAAAGCCAAGATCATAGGCAATTTGACTAATGCGCAGTCGGTGATTGGCGGGATTGTTCAATTGATTAAATGCCTTGAGCAAACGTTGTTCGAGAATGAACTGATGTATGCCCTGCCCAGTGTCGAACAGGCGGTAAAGATAAGCACGGGATATTTTAAAATGTAGAGCTATGCTGTCGGCGGTTAAGTTGTAATCGGTTAGATTATTGATAATGTAACGGCGGATGGATTCGCGGTTAACGCTCTGCACCTTTTGGCAATTTTCATCGGTCAAAGTGTGGTTAAAGTAGCTGCCAACTAAACTCAACACGCCTTCCGCTACCGAACCGGCTTCATCTTCACTAAGCGTTTGGGACGAAAAGTACAGGGTTTTAAGATGCTCGCCCAACAGCTTTGCCAGTATGGACTCTCTTGGCAGCACTCTGCCGTGCTGCCGTTCCGGTTCGGATAGTTTTGCACAGATCATGCTTCGCGGGACGATCAGCGTTAAGCAGTTAAAATCACTGGCCAACGATTTTATGGGTTGGTTTAAATCCAGCAGGAAAATATCGCCGCTACGTACGGTTGAATTATTGTTTTTTCCCCATTGGCCTGAGGTCGAACCCTGCGTATACATCTGTATAAGAAAATGATCTAGATTGTCTTTGGCGATAAGTTTGCGGTCTCGATTAAAATATTGTTGTCCGCTGCTCGCAAAGCTCAGCAGCATTGACGATAAGTGACAGGTGGTTAACGATGCGTTGAATGGTTTGTGCTGATCCTCCTGTTTTAATACGGAGTCGAACACGACCGAAATGCTTTCTTTCCAGACAGTATGGCGTTCCTTTATATCTATGTTAGAAAGATCTATTTGGGAGATAGGAAGAGTTTTATTAGTCATAAACAGTATTTATGTAAATATTATTATTGTTATGCTACAAAATACAAATAGCTTGCTTTGTCAGGAGCAATTTATCAGTGGATTATCTGAATCGATCTATTCTCTGCTCAAAGTGGACACAACATTTGGATGCCTGGAAAAAACCATTCCATTACGCCCATTGATCTGCGCCAATACGTCTTTTATTCCGTGATTATAAATTTTACTCTTGAATTCGTCAGGAATTACCATCGCTATTTCCTTGCGAAATTTATTCAGCAAATACCATGGAATTCTCATATTTAAATGATGCTCAAAGTGAATGCTTATATTAAAAGGAAAAAAAACTGGCCTCAATAAAAACAATGTTGTTTTAGATCTAAACTCGCGGTAATGCTCGATTGCATGTTCGCCGCCATGCTCCAGCGTTCCTTTTATTTCGTTAATTATAAATAAATAATGCCATGCTATTAGGACAACAAAGAAGTAAGAAAAGTTCTTCGTCAATATCCAATTAATTATTCCCAAAAGAAACCAAAAGCATAGAAAGAGTATTTTTGCAATCAGCTCGTTTTTTGATATTTTTGAATGATAATACGGGTTACCTTCATCAATATTGAAGAGGTTTCTTTTTCTGTTTTTTTGTAGAATAAAAATACTTCCAGGTATTAGTGAATATAATATTCTTCTTTTAAATAAATCTTTAATTGTAATATTATAATTCTGCGGATCATCTGTTTCATTTTCATGAGCATGATGTATATTGTGATTATTCTTCCAGGCAATGTCGTAAAAATCAGCCTCCACGATACACGAAAATAAGCGGCCAAAAAAGAGATTTAATTTCTCTTGTTTTTTAGTATTTTTAGATAACAAAAACATTGAATGAGATGATTCATGTACAACTAAAACTGCCAGTCCAAATAACAATATTCCTAAAGATACCCCTTCAAAAAATATTTCAATAATATTACTGGCTTGAAATGATAAATTAATAACTAATGCGGATAAGAACATTAAAAGGCTTAATGAGCCTGTATTTATGAAGTTATGTTTTAAAATAATCTGTTTTTTAACATGATATTTTCTACTAATATTAATAACGTCTTTTATCCACTCAGGTTTATGATCTTCAAGCACCGCGCTATTCCTTGGTTGAACCAAAAACAATCTATGTTGTTGATTTTTTAAAGTTAATGTTCTTTGGCATCAAGCGCCGAGTAGCTAATAATTATTAAATAAAAAATAACATAGTAAGCATATGCTTATACTTGTAGTTAACTGCTGATAATCGCTTAAGTTTAAGGGTTTTGCAAGGTATTTTTTTACGCAAATATACTCTTCATTAGAACTTGGAAAGGGTATGTTCTTATCCGATTATATCAACGCAAAAATCAATTAAAAATCTATCGAAGTTGATAATCAGTCAAAAAGTCGTAGACGCTGGTGCAAGTTTTGATCAGGAATATGACCTACAATTTACAATCTTAAAAAGTTATGACTTATCAAAGGAGATGCCGGTTCATGTCTGAAATCAAGTCCCAGTGGAATGCCTCCCAACAGGAATATCGTACCGAGAAGTTTTGGGGCGGAGATCACTTCGACCTTGCCATGGAAGCGCACCATCCGGGTTACCTGTCATTCGGTTACTGGCACCGCGAATCGGACGGCTGCCCGATTTCAGACAACGTGGAGGCCTGCGAAAATCTTTACTTGGCATTGGGCAATCGCGTGGGGCTGGACGCTGAATCAGTGGTGTTGGACGTTGCCTGCAGCATGTTGCAGGAGTCTATCTATCTGCATCGAACTTTCGGAAGCACAATCACCGGCCTGGATTGCGTCAATAAGCACATTGAAGTTGGCAGGATTCGAGTGGCAAATGCGAACCTGGAACAGCATATCGCCCCGGTCTATGGTTCCGGCGAGAACATACCATTGGATTCAGGTTCTTTCACCCATGTGTTTTGTGTGGAGGGAACGCCTTATATGGATCGCAGTAAATTTTTCAAGGAGTCCCATCGTGTGCTGAATGCTAACGGGCGGATTGCCATTGGCGAATGCATGGTGCGTCCAAGCAGCGGCTTTTTGTTTGAAAAGCTTGCCGCTTTTGTTGCCGATGCCTGGCAAATTCGCAGGGAGAATATTGGCATGTCGGAACAGCAGTATCGTTTTCTTCTTAGCGATGCCGGCTTTCGGGACATTCAAATCGAATACATCGGCAAGCATGTCTATACGCCATTTTTTATCAATGACTTCAAAGAACTCGGACGTATGATCAAAGTACGTGGATGGCATGCGATAGCCAAGGTGTTCCATAACTTGTTGTGCGATCTGTCATTCCGGTTCGGCTGGCTTGAGTATGCCTTTGTGACAGCGGGAAAATAGCTACAGCACCCGGAAGTTTGTTCAAAAAACTCTTATCGGTTGATTTCAATGTCTTATTTTAGATTGATGCCCGCCGACGACTTTACTACACCTCAATATTCAACATTCGCATTTACTGTATTTTTTTGATTCAGCGGATTATCTAAAATAAAAACTATATATGTCTCAACCTACAATAAACCCCCAAAGCCCTGTATCAAGCAACCGAGATATTCTTGATCGCTTGCTTTATCCGTTTTTATCAAAGTTTGTCGCTTACATACCAAGGTTTATCCACCCGAACTTGCTGACTTTGGGCGCAATAATCTCAGCATGCGCAACTGCATTGGTATTTGCGTTTAGTCCCGCCCCAACTGCCTATCTATATTGTGCTGTCTTGCTCCTGTTGTGGATCGTGCTGGATTCGTGCGATGGCATACATGCCAGAAACACCGGACAGTGCAGCGAGTTCGGCGCTTTTCTGGATCACGTCGGCGACGCCTTTGGCATTTTTGCCTTGCACCTGGCGTTCGTTTACAGATTGGATATACATGAACCGATTCTCGTCGGAGCTTTACTGCTGCGTCAGGCCATGAATGGCTGGGTATACTTGATTCAAATTCATACCGGAAAACTGTATATACCAACTGTCGGTTGGAGCTTTGAAATTTATACCCTGGCTGGCGTGATGATGGCTAAGTTTTTCTTCCCCGACACTATTTTTAGCTTAGGCCCATTACCGGAACTCGATATTATCGGCAATATGTTGTTAATTTATTACCTCGCCGTGCCGATGAGCTTGGCCGAGATAGGTATTGTCGTTTACTTTTCCCACCGCAAAGCCCAGTAAGGCAAGCTCACGGTTTGGTCGCGTTAATTTGCCCATTAACTCGGAGTAATGCCCCAAGACCGGCAACTACAAATCCCATATCCCTTAATCTATACGTTTAATACATTTAATTTTGAATAGGCATTTACCTCAATGAATGAAAAACTCGCGCCGTTAAAGAAAACCACGCAACTGAAACAAATGCTGACTACGCCGGGGCTCAATTTCATCTGCGAGGCACATAACGGTATCAGCGCGCGCATTGTCGAAGAAACCGGTTTTAAAGGCATCTGGGCGAGCGGCCTGACCATTTCCGGCTCGTTGGGCGTCAGAGACAATAACGAAGCCAGCTGGACCCAGGTATTGGAATTGGTCGAGTTCATGAGTGATGCGACCAGCATACCGATATTGCTGGACGGCGACACCGGTTACGGCAATTTCAATAATCTGCGGCGCCTGGTTTCAAAGCTGGAATCCCGGCAGGTCGCCGGTGTTTGCATAGAAGACAAGTTGTTCCCCAAAACCAATTCCTTCATTGAAGGCGAAAAACAGAGTCTTGCGGATCTGGACGAGTTTTGCGGCAAGATCAAGGCCGGCAAGGATACGCAAAAGGACGATGATTTCGCTATCGTCGCCCGTACCGAAGCCTTTATCGTCGGTGCAGGGCTTAAGGAAGCTCTGCGCCGCGCCGAAGCCTATCGGCAAGCCGGGGCGGATGCGATTTTGGTGCACAGCAAGAAGCACATGCCGGAGGACATCGAGGCATTCATGCAGGAATGGGCCGGCCGCCATCCGATAGTTGTCGTTCCGACGACTTATTACTCGACACCGACACGCCGGTTTGAAGAATTGGATATCTCCCTGGTCATTTGGGCCAACCAGATTTTGCGCTCTGCGGTTACCGCGATGCGCAAGTCGGCAGAGGATATCTTCGCTTCAAGCTCAATCAAAACGCAAGAAGACAAAATCGCCCCCGTTGCTGAAATATTCAGGCTCCAGGGCGCCAAGGAATTGCAGCAGGCCGAGGATAAATACCTGCCCGGCGGCGCCGACTGTAAGGCGATCATTTTAGCCGCCAGCCGCGGCGAAGCATTGGGCGAGCTAACTGAGGAGCGTCCGAAAGCGATGTTGCCGGTCAATGGCAAGCCCATAATCGATGCCTATGTGAACGAACTGCGCGCGCTGAATATCGGCGATATTTCGGTAGTGCGCGGCTACAAAAAAGAATGGCTGAGCTCGCCATCTTACCGGAGCTACGACAACGACCGTTATGATGAAACCGGCGAACTGTATTCACTGTATCAGGCCCGCGAGGAACTGCACGGCAACGTGATCGTTTCCTACGGCGATTGCCTGTTCCGCAGCCACATACTCAGGGACTTGCTGGAAAGTCCGGCCATGGCAACCGTGATCGTCGATGCGGAGCAGGGCGGCAACGGAAGAAGCAAAGACATGGCCTTTTGCAGCCGTCCTTATTCCAACGATTTTTTTAATCACAACATTGAGCTGGAGCGTCTTGAAAGGAACGACTCGTTGGCTTCGGCAAACGGCGAGTGGACCGGTCTATTGATGCTGAGCGCTCAGTCAAGTCCTATCGCCAGACAATTATTGGAAGAAATGGCCGGGCAGGACGATTTCGAAAAACTGGGCGTACCCGACTTGATCAACCGGCTTAAGAAACATCATCCGATCCGGGTCATTTATACCAAAGGCGGGTGGATTAACATCAACGACATGAACGACTTTATTGCGGCAGGGCACTGGCAATGATCGATACGCTTGAATTCGAAAGCGTACTTAGAGCCCATGGCTACCGCCTGTTTTCCGGCGTGCCCTGTTCGCTATTGCAACCGCTGATCAACCTGGCCAGCAATTCGCTGAACTATGTCGGTGCAACCAATGAAGGGGAAGCGGTCGCGATTGCGACAGGCGCTCAACTGGGCGGCATGAAGTCGGCGGTATTGCTGCAAAATTCGGGGCTTGCCAATGCGCTGGCGCCGCTGACTTCGCTGACCAATATTTGCGAAGTTCCGGTTACCGGCTTTATCGGCTTTCGCGGCGAACCCGGCGTTGCTGACGAGGTTCAGCATGAATTCATGGGCCGCATCAGCGCCCAATTGCTGGAAATCAGCGGGGTTAAGGTTTACCGGCTGGCAACCGATTTACAGCAGGCAGCCGAACAATTGGCCGAAGGGCAGGATTATCTGGCGCGAGGCATATCGGTGTTTTACCTGGTTTCCAAAGGCACTTTCACGCCGCTTGAATTAAAGGCCAAAGCGCCTATCCGGTTTACTCCGGGCACGCTCACACGCGAGCAGTCTGAGACAGGAACTCTGCCCAAACGCTATGAAGCTTTGCAAATCGTCTCCAAGCACAAACAGGACGATACCGCAGTGCTGGCGACCACCGGCATGTGCGGCCGCGAATTGTTCACCATTGAAGACTCGCCGCACAATCTTTATATGGTCGGTTCGATGGGCTGTGTTTCGTCGATTGGCCTCGGCATTGCGATAGCGAAGCCCGATAAAAAAGTCATCGCCCTGGACGGCGACGGTGCGTTGCTGATGCGTATGGGCAATCTGGCGACCAATGCCTATTACAGACCGGACAATCTGCTGCATGTGCTGCTGGACAATGAGACTCACGACTCCACCGGCGGACAGTCCACCGCGTCCGGCAATATGGATTGGCCGGCCATCGCGTTGGGAGCCGGCTATCCTGCGGTAGTTCATGCCAGCAGCCTATCCGGCTTCGAGGCGGCTATTGCGGAGTGGATGCGCAACCCCAAGCTCACCTTCTTGCATCTATCGATCGCGAAGGGTTCGATTTCCCCGCTGGGCAGGCCTACGATAACGCCCGCGCAGGTAGCTCGAAGACTGGAGGCGTTTCTGAAGTGAGCATCGATACCGCAGTGATTATGGCGGCCGGACTTGGCAGCCGAATTCCCGAATTCTCCAGGCATGGCCCGAAAGGGTTTATCAGCGTCGGCGGGCAGCCGATTGTCGAACGCTCTGTGGATATTCTTATGCGCCATGGAATACGCCGCATCATCATCGGCACCGGCTACCGGGCCATGGATTATGCCGACTTGGCGAAACGCTACGCTAATATCCGCATCGAATGCGTGCGCAACGCCGATTATGCGGATTCGGGCAGCCTGGAAACCTTGTTGCGGTGCACTGAAAATTTGGACTGCGATTTTTTGACGCTGGAATCCGACTTGCTGTATGACAGCCGAATGATCGAGCATCTGCTGTGTTCGCCTTTTGCGAATGTCATTCTGGCGTCCGGCGAAACCCAGTCGGGCGACGAGGTTTACATAGAAACCAACGAGCGTAGCGAACTGGTCAATTTGTCCAAAGATCCATCGACGCTTTCCCATATCGACGCCGAGCTGGTGGGCATTTGCAAACTCGCGGCCGAAACGCCCTATGCCCTTAAGCAATGGCTGACGAAAGCCGGTCTTAACCGTCCTGCCCAGCAGCATTATGAAGAAGGCTTGACCGCCATCGCCGATACGGTTTCATTGCATGTCGAAAAAATCGACATGCCCTGGACCGAAATCGATACCCTGGAACATCTGGAACGCGCCAATAACCTAATTTGGCCGCGCATTCAATCCACCGAAAAAGACTTGTTATGAAGATTCGCCGCAACGTGTTGCTGACCCCCGGACCCGCCACCACCAGCGACAGGGTCAAGCAGGCCCAGGTGGTTCCGGATATTTGCCCGCGCGAGGCGGAGTTTGGTGCGCTACAAGACAGCATTCGCCGACGGCTGGTGCAAGTGGTTCACGGCGAGGATACGCACACTGCGGTATTGTTCGCAGGCTCCGGAACTGCGGCAGTGGAGGCCTGCATCAGTTCGGTAGTGCCCAATGATGGAAAAATCCTGGTATTGATTAACGGTGCATACGGCAAACGCATGCTGGACATGTGCTGCATACATCTGCGCCCGGAACAAATTGCCGTTTACGAGACCGCTTACGATGAACTGCCCGATACGCTGGAAGTGGACCGTATTCTTTCGACCAATCCGTCTATTACCCATCTGGCGCTGATTCATCATGAGACTACTACCGGCATTTTGAATCCGCTTGAGGACATCACTGCGATAAGCCAACGCCATGACGTCAAGGTCATTGTCGATGCGATGTCGTCTTTTGCCGGAATCCCGCTGAATTTGAGGCAAACCTCTTGCGACTTTGTCATATCGTCCTCCAACAAATGCATACAAGGCATGGCGGGCGCAGCTTTCGTGATTTGCCGCAACACCTTGCTGATCCCGCCTGAAAACTACAGGCCGCGCAGTTTGTACCTGGACTTATACGGCCAGCACGCCGGTTTCGAATCGACCCTGCAAATGCGTTTTACCCCCCCCGTGCAGGTGTTGTATGCCCTTGATGCGGCGCTGGACGAGTTCTTCGAAGAAACCCAGCTGGGCCGCTACCGGCGTTATTGCCAATGTTGGGAAATCCTGCTGGACGGCATGGACAAACTGGGCTTCGCGATGGCGGTGCCGCAGCTCCCTCAGTCCAGGCTGTTAACTACTTTTTTAGAGCCGCAACACCCCCGCTATGATTTTGATGTCATGCACGATGCATTGCTGGCTGAAGGCTATACCCTTTATCCCGGCAAAGTGGGAAATCTTGCCAGTTTCCGTTTGTCGAATATCGGACAAATCGACATTCAGGACATCCAGGCATTTCTCGTCGCCATGAAGCGCTATCTGGCGGCGAACGAAATCGTTTTGCCACTGTTTAAAACGATCAATAACTAACAAGGTACAGAAAATGGATATTGGCAAGCTTTACGATCAAAGCATCGCCGGCACTTATGACCGGGACGAACTGGGGCTTTATTCAGGCGCCAGAGATAAGGCATACCAACAAATTAAAACCCATATCGGTAAGCAGCGTATTACTGATGTATTGGATTTGGCAGTCGGCACAGGAGAGTCGCTGCTGAAAATGAAAGAGCTTTTTCCAGAGGGGAATTTGCATGGTATCGATCTGTCGGGCGAAATGCTGAAAATAGCAAAAACGAAGCTGTCTTTTAATGCGATCCATGACGATGTTTTGAATACCTGCAAACACTTTCCCTTGGCTAGCGTTGACTTAATGTTAATGTACTTTCTGACCACCTTTGTAGATGGCGGCGAAGTGGTTCGGGATACATCCAAACTATTGAGGCCTGGCGGCTACTACTCGATTGTCGGCACCACGTATGAGGCATTTCCACGGATAGATGAACTTGCCCGGATGATGCTTTCCGAAGACTTCTTAAGACAAGCCAATCCATTGCCGATGGGCACCGAAACAATAGTTTCCTATCTTAGTGACGCCGGCTTGGATGTTGTTGCGATTGACACGTTCACGAAAACGGTGGAGTTTTCCGACTTTAAGGACTTTTATCAATTCGGCATGGACTCCGGTTTTTTTACGCACATTCTTGTACAGTGCGATAGAGCGCAGCTTGAGACATTCGGGCGACTGGAAAATATTTTTCCACTCAAGGATCAGTACACGGGCTCTATCGTTCTCGCTAGAAAACCGTAACAAATTCCATGCCCATTGTAACCGCCCCTTTCCAGAAAGCGGTCATTTCTTGGAGTAAAGCGGGTAATCAAGGCATCAAGCTGTTTTTATGAATAAGCTTAAGACATTATCGACGCGATACTTTCTTTGTCATTTATTGGCGGGATCCACTAACTCGTTTGTTGATTTATTGCTTAAAAATGGCGTTATCGTTTATGCCGCTTTTAAGGCTGATATGACCGCCAGTAATGTCGGTCTGATCGCAACGCTTTCATGGAGCCTGTTTATTCTGCCATTTTTTATTTTTTCAGCTCATGGAGGATATCTTGGCGATCGCTATGACAAACGTAAAGTATCTATGGTTCTGCGTGCTATCGATATTTTTATCGCGGCTTTTGCCGCATTCGGGTTTTTGATCGGCAATATCGGCTTGCTGCTGGTTTTGATTTTTGCCAAAGGTATTACTTCGACACTGTTCGGCCCTTTGAAATACGCTATGTTATCTGAATGCCTGCCGCTTTCCTCTTTAGCGACAGGCTCCTCGTTGATGGAAGCGGGGACGATGATTGCGATACTGTCGGGAACCTATATCGGCGCAATTTACGGCGCCCATACCGATATATACCTAATAGGAAGCATAGCGTTAGCTGCTGCGATTGTGTCATTCTCGGCAACGTGCTTTTGTAGCAAAAGCGCGGGCGGCGATCCCAAACTATTATCGCCGAGCTTCAACCCTTTGAAATCAACATTCGAAATACTTCTGTTGGCTTGCCAGGACCGTCGCTGCATAGCGGCTATCATCGCGTTGTCATGGTATTGGTCGCTGGGCGCAGTCTATTTATCTAACGTAACAGCATTAGTTCGCACGACCTTGCTGGGCGACGAGAAGCAAGTGGCTTCGATTCTGCTGGTTTTTACTCTGGGGGTTAGTAGCGGTTTGGCGATCGGCTCCTATTGGCTACATGGCAAGCCCAACACCCGTGTCGCTATTTTTATGACTATGCTGATAGGACTGGCAGGTATCGATTTGTATGGATCTATTCCCGATTCATTGCTTCGAATGCAATTCGATTTTTTTACCATTGCTTTTGCTTCGGGTGTTTATGCGGCACATTTTTCATCGGTGTTATATTTAGTCGCCAATCAGCAGGCTAAGGCGCGAATCTTTGCCGCTTACAACATTATGAGTTCTTTGCTCGCGGTATTGGCCCTGATGTTAAGCGCCTTTATTGTCAATTACGGTGTTTCTCTGCCCTTGTGTTTGTCTGGATTTGCGGTTGCCACCATACCCCTGACATTACTGGTAAACAGGATGATTCAAAGGCATTCGTAGCAAAGCCCGAGGTCTCATTTCGGCTATAATCAGGGGCTTCGGGTATGACAGCTTGTTCCATAAAGCAGCTCACACACTCTTTGCCTGCACTTGCCAAGAGATCCGCCTTTAAATTTAATAACTGATGTTACGCAGTCAGTCGAATTTAAATTTAAGGCGTCGCTAACGCGACAGTTTATTTGAACCGGGTTCGCGCACCCGAGGGCGAGATACTTTTCGCTACGAAAACCCTCCCTGGTTTTCGCCCTGTGCGGGCCAGCCTTATGGCTGTTCAAATTCGCTCCAGGCGAATTTGTGCCCCGCCAAAGAAAAGTATCCAAAAGAAAGGCGGCCCGATTGCCGCTTGTGTCCTGCGCTCCTCGCTTTTGCCGAGGGTTGGCAGAAGGGGCTCCTGCCCCTCTGCCAACGTGCGGCCTCCCTGCCGCACCCCTTACGGGCCATTCTCGGTAAAAGCTCCGGTGCTCGGCGCGGCAAACGGGAGAAGCACATCCTGTGCGTAACATCAGTTAGTAACCGAATTGTTCAACTAAAGCGAAGTTCATGAATAAAAGCACAACAAATAACCGGGCCAGAAACACTTCGATGGCCGCCAAATTTCAGGCTGTGAAAATTAACAGAAAGCTGATTTTCGCTGCTGTTATTGCCTTAGCTACAGTCGGAGCCACATCGGCATTCATGGTCCCGAAAAGCCAGGGAACGCAGCCGGAAGCTGTAGCGGCGAAACCCGCGTTATATGTAAGCACTGCCAAGCCCGCGCTTGCCGCTTGGCCGGTTAAGCTGGTTGCCAACGGTGATATTGCCCCTTGGCAGGAGGCTATCGTCGGCGCGGAAATTGACGGGCTGAGATTAAGCGCCGTTAACGTCAACGTCGGGGACTGGGTGCGCAAAGGCCAAGTGATTGCTGAATTTGCTAAAGACACGATGTATCAAGGCTTAGCTGAGCAAGGCGCCATGGTCGTCGAAGCCGAGGCAGTGCTGGCGGAGGCCAAGGCTAATGCGGTTCGCGCCCGCTTTTTGCAAAAGTCGGGCGCGCTGCCCGCACAGCAAATAAACCAGCTGTTAATTGCCGAACGTACTGCCGAAGCCAAGCTGTCGGCGGCCAAAGCCAGGCGCGCATCCAGCCAATTGCAGCTGGGCTATACGCAAGTGCTTGCGCCCGATGACGGCGTCATTTCTGCGCGTGTCGCAACGCTCGGCGCAGTCGTATCCAGCGGCGATGAATTGTTCCGCCTGATCCGGAAAAACCGGCTTGAATGGCGGGCGGAAGTTACCGCAGCCGACCTGGCCAATATCAAAACGGGCGGCGAGGTTATCATTACCCTGCCTGATCGAGAGCAAATCAAGGGCACTGTGCGCATGGTCGCGCCTACGATAGACCCTAAGACGCGCAATGCCCTGGTTTACGTCGATGTCGATTCAACGCCACAGGTCAAGGCCGGCATGTTCGCAAGCGGGGAGTTCCTGCTAGGCACAACCGACGCCCTTAGCGTGCCTCAGCAAGCCGTTGTTGTTCGTGATGGCTTTAATTATGTTTTTGCAGTGGACAGCAGCAATCGGATAAGCCAGGTTAAAGTGCAGGTGGGGCGACGCCGGAACAGCCGCATAGAAATCCTGGATGGCTTGCCGGGCGACACCGACATTGTCGTCAGCGGCGCCGGCTTTTTAAATGACGGCGATCTGGTTAGCGTTCAAGCTGAGCCAGCCAATACTTCCAATCCAGGTTAACGATGAATGTTTCCGCCTGGTCGATAAAAAATCCTATCGCGGCCATAGTATTTTTTATGATGCTGTGTTTTTTCGGCATCGATAGTTTCCGGACGCTAGGTGTTCAGGAATATCCGGACATTCAGCTGCCGAAAGTGATCGTGACCGCCAAGTATGATGGCGCAACACCTTCGCAGCTGGAAACCGAGGTTGTAAAAAAAATCGAGAATTCAGTAGCCAGCCTGCAAGGCTTAAAGCACATTTACAGCACGGTGCTGGAAGGGACGGCGACAATTACCGTTGAGTTCGAGTTGGAAAAAAACGGCTCCGATGCCACTAACGAAGTGCGTGATGCCGTAGGCCAAATTCGGGCCGATTTGCCCGTTGCCATGCGCGATCCGATTATCACCAAAGTCATCCATGTCGGCTGGCCTGTTCTGACTTATGCGGTTTCGTCAGCCCAAATGGATGAAAAAGATTTGTCGTGGTTCATAGACGACACGTTAAGCAAGCGGATGCTCAGCCTGGAAGGCGTAGGCAAGGTAACTCGCTTAGGCGGCGTGGCGCGGGAAGTCAGTGTCGAGCTTGACCCCGATAGAATGGCCCAGTTGGGAATTACTGCGGCCGATGTCTCGCATCTGCTAGGCCAAATTCAACGGGATGCGCCCAGTGGACGCGGCAATGTGGGCGGCGCTGAGCAGTCAGTACGCACCATGGCCAGCGCAAAGACCCTGGACGATTTAAAAAAGCTGCATTTGCCCCTGAGCGACGCCAAATCCGTCCGGCTCGATCAGATTGCCGAAATAGAAGACAGCATAGAGGAACGGCGCAGCGTGGCGTTATTGAATGGTAAGCCCGTCATTGCTTTTGAAGTTAGCCGCACGGAAGGGGAAAACGCGGTGGCAGTTGCTAAAACTGTGCAACAGGAAATTAGGCAACTGGCTAAACAGTACCCAAATTTAAAAATAGAGCAGGTCATTGACAATACGCTAGTGGCGCAAGAAACCTTTGACGGCACTATGCGCCAGCTTTACGAAGGTGCGGTGCTGGCAATACTGGTGGTGGGATTTTTTTTACGTGACTGGCGCGCCACTTTAATCGCGGCGGTGGCATTGCCGCTATCGATTATCCCAAGCTATTGGGGCATGCAGTACTTCGGCTTCACCTTTAACATGCTCACCCAGTTGGCGTTAGTACTGGTGGTCGGGGTGCTGGTGGATGATGCCATCGTTGAAATTGAAAATATCTCCCGTCACCTGAGAATGGGCAAAACACCTTTCAAGGCGGCTAACGATGCCGTAGAGGAAATTGGCCTTGCTGTTACTGCGACTACCTTTGCGCTAATCGCAGTGTTTTTGCCGACTGCGTTTATGACTGGTGAATTAGGCAAATACTTTAAGCAATTCGGTTGGACTGCGGCGCTGGCTATTTTTTCGTCGCTGATGGTGGCGCGAATGCTGACGCCTATGATGGCGGCGTATTTGCTTAAACCCGATGTTGAACAGCAGGAAAAGCCCGACTCCAGGTTGATGGCGCTGTATTTAAGAGCGGTAGCCTGGTGCTTGCAGCATCGAAGCATAACCGTCCTGGCAGCACTTGCTTTTTTTATAGGTTCACTGGCTCTTATCCCGCTGCTTCCGAAGGGATTCCTGCCGCCGACAGACTATGCGCAAACCCAGGTAAATATCGAATTGCCTCCAGGCAGTACGCTTGAAGATACGCTTCTCGCGTCAGAGCGTGCCAGACAAATGCTGATCGGCGAAAAAGACGTACAAGGCGTGTTCAGTCTGGTCGGCAGTAGCGAGTTACTGGACGGGCAAAGCGCCGAAGTCCGCAAAGCGAAATTAACCGTGCTGCTCAAGCACAGGGAAGAACGCGATCGTACTCAGCAAGCCATTGAAGCTGATTTGCGTGAAAAGCTCAGCAGGCAAATCGGTGTCCGCACTTCCGTTGGACTTAAGGATGTCGGTAACCAGTTGCAGCTGGTGCTTAAAAGTGATGATCCCGCCGCTTTGCGGACTGCCGCCCGCAAATTGGAACGGGAGCTGCGCAATTTAAAAAATGTGGGCAATGTAATTTCCAGCGCAAGTCTGGAGCAGCCTGAAGTCAGTGTGGCGATTGATTTTGCCAAAGCGGCTGATTTTGGCGTAACGGCAGCGACGATTGGCGAAACTGTCCGTATCGCTACCGCAGGCGACTTTACCGAAGAGCTTGCCAAATTTAATTTAAGCGAACGGCAACTGCCTATACGAGTAAAACTGCCCCAGGCATTGCGCGCAGATCTTCAAGCTTTGGCGCGTTTACCGGTGCCCAGCAACAACGGCGCCATCATGCTTGCCCAGGTCGCCAACATCACCATGAGCAGTGAGCCGGCGGTAATCAAGCGCTTTGATCGTTCAGAGCAAGTGACTCTGGATGTTGAGCTGGGGCTGCGCCAGTTGGGCGAAATACATGCCGAGGCGATGGCTTTACCGGCTCTGCAAACATTGCCGGGCAATGTCAGCCTGGTTGATTTTGGCGATGCCCAATTAATGACGGAGATGTTTACCAGCTTTAGTTCTGCAATGATGGTCGGCGTGTTATGCATTTTTGCCGTACTGGTGCTGCTGTTTAAGGATTTTATGCAGCCGTTGACTATCCTGGTTGCAGTGCCGCTGGCTGTTGGCGGCGCTTTTGTGATGTTACTGCTGACCGGGAAAAGTTTTTCAATGCCCGCATTGATAGGCTTGCTGATGTTGATCGGCATCGTCACTAAAAATTCCATTCTGTTGGTGGAATACGCGATTGTGGCCAGGCAGGAAATGCATCTGCCACGCTTTGAAGCATTGCTTGATGCCTGCCACAAACGGGTAAGACCGATCATCATGACATCTATGGCCATGGGCTTTGGCATGTTGCCTGTTGCGTTGGGGTGGGGCGCCGATCCTGCCTTTAGTGCGCCCTTGGCAATAGCCGTTGTGGGAGGCGTCATCACGTCTACATTACTGAGCTTGCTGGTCGTTCCGGCCGTGTTCACCTTTGTTGATGATATTAGGGAAGCGATCCGCAAGCTCTTTGCCTGGAAAGGAGCATAGACCGCCAAATTGCTACGATTTGATCGATAGATTAAGTGGCACGGACTGGGTCTTGCTTGCCGCGCCGGGCATCGAAGCTTTCGCCGGGGTAAGTCGGCAGCGTACATGCGCCCCAATCAGCAACACAAACCGGTCTCTGCCGAATCACCTTGCGCCCCTGGAGTGCAATCAAACAACCCGAAGTGGCGGGATTTTTCACCCAATACCTGAAAATGCTCGGCATAGCGGCTGGCAGCCAGCATATCGGCGGTATTACCGCAGACCCGCAGCGGTCGGCCGGTTTCGAAGTGATGATGGTTATCCAGGTCGAATGCATGGGGATGTTCGGGGATGGTGCCGAGGTAGCAGGCCACCTGCCCATAATCCTCACAACGGTCTTCCAGCGGAAGCTTGAAAGCGCTGACGGTGACCGAGCTGAACTTGACCATGCCGATTTTAGCGGCAACCTCAGGATCGTCGAGACTGATGGAATTTTGTTTGACGACGCGCACATCGGGGCATCCCAGCTCGTGCATAATCCTCCGGAAGTCTTCCCAGTATAATGCGCCGCCCAGGCATTCGCCCAGCAAAACGGGGTCTTGGCGTAAAGCGGCCGGGATGCGGCGGTCGGCGAAGACGTCGGAAAAATAGAGTTCGCCGCCCGGTTTCAGCACTCGGAATATTTCCGCCAGTACCCGTGGTTTTTCCGGCGACAAGTTAATCACGCAATTGGAAACGACTGCGTCAATGCAGTTATCGTCGATACCGATAGCCGCCAGATTTTCGATATGTCCGTGCAAAAACTCGACATTGGCATAACCGAAGCGCTCTGCATGCCAATCGCGATGACGAACGGCGACTTCTAACTGTTCCGGCGTCATATCGATGCCAACCACCCGACCCTCCGGGCCAACCAGTTTCGATAGTAAATAACAGTCGCGTCCTGAACCGCAGCCTAAATCCAGCACAGTTTTACCTTTTAAAGCCGGTGGCAATGGCGAGCCGCAGCCGTAAAAACGCTCCAGCACTTCTGGGTGCAAATCGGCCAGTAAGGCTTTTAAGTGGCCGGGCATCGCATCAATGCTGCAACAGGCGCTGGTTTTCAAATCATTGCTGGATTGCAAAACCTGACCATAATAATGGCGGACGGATTCGCTGATTTCGATACTTTCAGTCATAGGTTCCCTCTTGTGTTTTAGAATGCTGAGTTAGTCGTTAAGATTAGTAGAAACCTTACAAAATCATCCTATTGACCCTGACAGGAAACTGGTTTTACCGCAACCTGAAGGCCCGGTCAACGCGGTGATACATTCTTTATGGTATAGATATCCAGTGAAACATTCTCCAACGCCGGTTTTTTCCGTAATGCAGAGACAGGTTGGCAACCCGAATCAGAGGTTCAGGATCGTAGTGCGGAGGGCCAGCCTGCATATAGCCTCACCCGTATGGATGTTATCGATAGGCCCATAAATATGCACCGATAAAGCCCTGCCGAAATCAAAAGCGAGTCCGGCATGCGATCGACATAAGCGCTGGTAAAAATCAGCGCCAGGCTACGCCGCACCAAGCGGCCGAATATACTGTCATATCGGGTAAACTCATTTGCAAGAAACGACCAGGATAGGTGAGGCAGTCCGTGACAGGATGTCAGATAACAGCGCTTAATAGTGGAAAAATTGGAGGCTTTTTTATATCCCTGAAATTTAGCGCGCAAGGTTTACGCGACTTAGCTTATTCTGTTTCTGAAAAATGCTAAATTAACCTTTAGTTGAGTAAGTTTATCGACTCCCAGGCTTCTCCTGAGGATTGCCCATCAATAACAATAGGCACGACAATGCAAATTACTCCTGCAAATGCTTCAGACATCCCGGCGCTTTGTGAATTGCTAAATATCTTGTTTGCTCAGGAAGCGGACTTCAAGCCGGATTACGAAGCGCAAAGTCGTGGCTTGGCCCGCATCATTAGCAGTCCTGAAGTTGGGCTTGTCGTCGTCGCCCGGCAGGATGGCCAGGTTGTGGGTATGGTTAATCTTCTCTACACGGTATCGACTGCGCTCGGGGATCGTGTCGCGCTACTGGAGGATGTGGTGGTTTCCCCCAGCGTTCGCGGGTCTGGCGTGGGCTCCCGGCTCATGGAGCATGCCATTCAATTTGCGCGATTAAACGGATGCAAACGCATTACTGTGCTCACGGATCGCGAGAATGAGTCAGCGCAACGTTTTTATCAGAAGCACGGATTCGGTTTTTCAGCCATGATGCCTATGCGTCTTTCGCTGAGTGAATAGGCGGCTATGCCTACAAGACTAACGTAAGGCCGATCTATAAATTAAGGCTATTCCTCAGAGCCATAACATTTGGGATAATCGATACATACACTGCAAGACGGTGCGCGGCACAGATACAAGCCTTCCGCTTCGCAAAGCTGCTTGTACAGGAACTTTTTCCATTTCATGTCCTTGTCATTTTTTGCCGCTAATTCAGGAAAGTTGTATTGCAGCATGGCGCTCAATTGCGAGCGCGACCAAAGTCCTAAATCCTGCCACAAGTGATCGCTGCCCAGACAACCGGCTACGATAACGCCTATGATCCAGTCCGTTTCGAGAATACCGGGTTGGCTGAATTGTTTTAGCAGATTGACAAGGTCATCCCTTTCCAGCATCCGGTTGAAGTCCAGCTTACTGCCCGATGCGGCTTGTTCGGGCAGGCGGCAACCTGGGAAAAAATGTTCTTTTAGCGCATTAAATTGCCCGGTCTCCAATCCCAGGCAGTCAGGCAAAACGCCTTGCCCGGCACACCAGCTGGCTAACATACAGGCCAGCCATTCATGATTAGGTGTGATCATGGATTCTGATATTAGCCGGGAATAGATTTGTTCCCGGTTATCCTGGAGTTGGAGAGCGGCAGACATGATTAATATTCGACCAGAATGTCTTCATCCCTGACTATCATCTGGCAAGCCAGACGCCAGGGCGAGGGCAAATCGTCAACGATCATTTGTTCCATTTCCGCTTTGGTGATTTTGCCGCTGGCTTGCAGCACTGATTTCTCTTTTTCAGTTAAAGGGCCGCCCATGCGCTGGTGCTTGTTATCAATGCTGCTGACTTTTACCAGACAGGTTCCGCATTCCCCGTCCTCGCACTCATAATTGATCGGAATTTTGTTTTCCCGCGCCAGTTTTAGCAGCGTCTCCGTATGGCTGCCTGCCACGGCATAGACGGTTTTGTCCCGGTATTCGGGGTTTGAAAAAGTAACTAAAGCCATGATGTACTCCTGGATAATTGATGAGCAGTTGCCTGATTCCCTGACGGAATACCGGCGGTTGTTTTTGCATCTGCGTTCCCACGCAAAAGAAACTGTGAACGTATTAAGCACTCGGAGTACAAACCTAGGTTTGTACTCCTGCACTTCGCTAAAAATCATCACTTAAAAACAAGAAAGATTTTTAAGCCTGTTTTTACAACACCTTCGCACTCTCAAAAACGCGGGAGCGAGAAAGGCGCGTTTTTAAACCGGCTTGACCCTAAGGGCTCCGCCCAACACCTGCGCTTGGCAAGCCAGCCGGTTATGTTTGCCGGCCATGTTTTCGCGCAGGACTTTATCTTCGAGCACAGACGGCTCGGTCAGATTGTTCCAGCCTTCCGTTACTTTCATGATGCAGGTGCCGCAATCGCCTTCACGGCAGCCGTATGTAATGCCTGAACCGACCTTTTCGGAAATTTCGATAATCCGCGTACCGGCAGGCGCCGAAACGGTAATATTTATATCTTCAAAGGTAATTGACGCTTTCGCCATTGTTACTCTCCTGGTGTGTTAAAAAATTTAGGCAAGATCGGCCATATCGATCGTTTTGGGTTGCCTTAAACCCATTAGGTCCTGTGCCATCTCATGCCCGAATTCACGACAGATTTCGATTTCTTCGTCGGTCGGAATTAACTTAATGCGTATTCCCGGTATGGGAACACGCAATTTGAGACCGCGTAAGCGATCTTCAACCATTTTCACGCCTTCCCCGGTCCAGCCGTACGAGCCGAAAACCCCGCCAAGCTTTGATTTGAGATTGATGACCGCCAGCGAGGACAATAAATCCCAAACCGGTTTAACCGCATCGCCGTTGATGGTCGGCGTACCGAACAGGATGCCGTCCGCACTTTCGATTAAATCGACAAAAGGCGCTATTTCGCTGCCTTCCAAATCGTATAAAGAAACGCGCACATGCTCCACGGCCATTGCGCCTTCATAAATCGCTTCGGCCATGCGCCGCGTGTTGCCGTAGGAACTGATGTAAAAGATCAATAGGGTTTTTTCGCCTGAACTGATTTCGCTTTGCAAGGCCGCTGTCGATAATTCGCGATAGCGCTGGACATAGCGTTGCGGCTGGTCGTGCAGCAGCGGGCCGTGCGCAGGCAGGATTTTGTTCAGCGGCAACAAAGGCTCGAGCAGAACCAGCGCCCGATTTACGTACTCTTTAAACGGCCGCATGATATGGGCGTAGTAATATTCAAACGAAAAGCGAAAATCGCCGACTTCATCGTTAAACAGCCGCGCATCGCAAAAATGGCAGCCGAATACATCGCCTGAAAACAGGGTTTTTTCCTCGATTAGATAAGTGCATTGGGTATCCGGCCAATGCAAATAAGGGGTGTGAAAAAACGTTAAGGTACGATCGCCGAGCGACACCTTGTCGCCGGTAAAGACCGGCGTAAAGTCGAACTCATCCTGCTTTAACAGCGCTTTGAGCATGGATTGCGCTTTCTGGGAAATGTAAAGTTGGGCTTGCGGCGCGCGGCGCATCAGTTCAGGTAATGCGCCGGTATGATCGGGTTCCAGATGGTTCAGAACGATGACTTTGATTTCGTCATAACGGGCTACCGATTCCAAGCGGGCAAAAAAATCATCGGCAAAATTTTCTTTGACGGTATCAACGATCGCAACGCCTTCGCTGCCCCTGACGACATAAGCGTTGTAACTGGTGCCGTTGGCGGTTTTTAAAATAATGTCGAAGGTGCGCAACGAAGGATCGAGCGCGCCTATCCAATGGACGCGTTCGGATAGCGTAACGGCTTGCGCTACGCCATCCAGAGCCAGGACCGGTGGTTTAGTCATGACCGCAGCTTGCAGATGCAGACGAGCGAGGGCAGCTTTCAATATCCTGCTGGGCTTCGGATTCTTTTAAGCCGATCCATGTATCGACCGCCTGTTGGTCGAATCCGGCCATTAAGCTGTCGCCGACTTGCATCAAAGGACGGCGAATTAACAACGGATTATGCAGCATCAGCGCCAACGCTTGTTGTTCTGATAGTTTATCCGGATCGATCTCGCCGTATTTCAGTGGCGGAGCACTGTAGTTAAACCAATCCCGCACCGCCAACTCACCGAAAAAAGCGCGCAAGCGGTCTTCTTGCCAGGGTTCTGTCAGTAAATTCAGCGCCACGACCTGATGACCTGCTGCGGCTAATAATTTCTTTTGCCGGGTATTGTTAATACAGCCGGGCTTTTCATAGAAATAGACAGTAGCCATCGGATGCGCCCTCAATTAGTGGGACTGTAGCTCGGCCATCGCTTCCGCCATTTTTTCAGGAGGAATGCCGGTTAAAGAGCCGGGCGGGTTAATCGCCAAGCCTAACGAATCCAGAATCGCGCCCTCAATCGGGCAGATACTGGCGCATTGAAAAACCGGGAAATCGCCTTCGCATTCGGTGCATTTTTTACTATCGACTAAAAAATGCGGCTTGGCTTCATAAATCGCGTTGCTTGGACAGACCGGTTCGCAAGCAAAGCAATTGACACAGGATTCAATAATTTTTACTGCCATAACAAACTCCTGATGTAGGGTACGCATCGCGTACCTTTTGTCGCATTGAAAATAAGGTACGCGGTGCATACCCTACGACTGTTATGCACTGGCTCTGACCGAACCTTTAGCGTCATCCAACTTACCCGCTTCCGCCATCTCTTTATAAACCGCCATCACGGCTTCTTCGATTGGCTCCATCGCATGTTCGCCGTTCGGCTGAATGCCGGCCGCTTCCAATTGCTCCCAAGGTTCATAACCGACTTTCGAGCACAACACCGCTTCACAGCCAGCCAAAGCGCGGATAGTCACTTGCAACGTGCTTTCGCCATCGCCGCAAGTGGTATCGCCGCCGCAATATTGATCGGCTTTGCGATGACTGATAAAGCGCACGCCCTCCGGTGAAGCTTCATAAATCAGGAATTCTTTAGCATGGCCGAAATGCATGTTAATCACGCCTTGGCCGCTGGTCGCTACAGCCATCAAAACCGGCCGTGTTGTCAACTTGGGTTCTTGTTTATGTTGCTGCGCCTTTTCGGCTTTTTCCAAACGCTTGCTGTCCATTTCAGCCTGAATCGCTTGATGAATCACCTTGCGTTTTTCCATCGCCGCTTGGTAATCGATTTCCATGTCCTCGATCTTATCCAGCGTAAACTCGTCGCCGCGATCTTCACCGAGCATGCCCACCGCGTCGGCACGGCATTGGCGGCAATGGCGCATCATGTTCATATCGCCGGAACAGCTGTCTTGCAGGTCTTGCAGTTCATCGGGAGTCGGGCCGCGTTGTCCCATCACGCCGTAAAAAGTGCCATGCTCAGCCTCGGCAATTAGCGGCATCACGTTATGCAAAAATGCGCCTTTGGATTTAACCACCTTGCTGACTTCGGCCAAATGCTGGTCGTTCACGCCGGGAATCATCACCGAGTTAACCTTGACCAGAATCCCTTTGGCAATCAGCATTTCCAGGCCTTTTTGCTGTTGTTCAATCAGGATTTTCGCGGCTTTTAAGCCTTTAATGCGTTTGTTTTTCCAGTAAATCCACGGATAAATTTTTGCGCCGATTTCAGGATCAACGCAGTTAATCGTGATCGTGACATGATCGATATTGTGTTTGGACAATTCCTCGACCGCATCGGGCAGCGCCAAGCCGTTCGTTGATACGCATAACTTAATATCCGGCGCTTCCTCGCTTAAACGACGGAACGTTTCAAACGTGCGTTCGGGATTAGCTAACGGATCGCCGGGACCGGCAATGCCCAGCACCGTCATTTGCGGAATATTGGCCGCCACCGCCATGGTCTTTTTAACCGCTTGATCCGGCGTCAGCAGTTCGGAAACCACGCCGGGCCGCGACTCATTAGCGCAATCGTATTTACGGTTACAGTAATGGCACTGGATGTTGCAAGCCGGAGCAACGGCAACATGCATCCGAGCAAAGTAATGATGGGCATCTTCCGAATAGCAGGGATGATTCTGTACCTTCTCCCGTATCGAGTCAGGCAATGAATCCATTTGATTATCGGTTGTACCGCAAGAGCTGGCAGAGCAGCCGCCTTTAGCCGCTGGGGCATCGTTTAATACTGGTAATTGCATCGCATCGACCTCGTAAAGTTACGTTTACTCAAAGCAAATGCACAGGTCGTGCCAATGGCAATATTTTTTTTTATAGTGTTGATTTATATGATTATTGTCTTTTGTAAATGAGTGGCATTGTTGCAAACGCAACAGTCATTTTTTTTGGTTTTGTAATTAATGGCACAATGATATTTGGTGTGAAAATATTGGTGGTGAGTTTTTTGAACCCGCTGTACCTTCGGCTATTATTGACAAACTTCCAGTGCATTCATAATATGCAAGCAAGCTGCATTCACTTATATAAGGAGCAAGCATGAGCAACCTGTCTATACGCGGAATCGACCCCGATCTGGCAACAACACTTAAACAACAAGCGCAAGCAAGCGGAAAGAGCGTCAATCAGCTAGTGCTTGATGTATTAAAAGAACATACAGGGTTACATAAAAAAAAGTATTTCACTCAGGAGTACCATGACTTGGATTTTCTTTTTGGAAAATGGACTGATAGCGAATTTCAAAAAATCCAGGGAAAAATTGATGAGGAATCTCAAATTGATGACGAGCTCTGGAAATGAACGAGATATTGATTGATACCAATATTTACTCACACGCAATGCGAGGTGATACTGAAATAATTGAGATCCTTCAGCAAGTCGCCCATATCGGCATTACCGCAATCTCAATAGGCGAACTACTTTCCGGGTTTAAAGCGGGGAATAAAGAAAAAATCAACCGACAGGAACTCAACCAGTTTCTTGATTCGCCCAGAGTCACGCTATACAGTATCGATGAGCAGACAGCTGAGTATTACTGTTTGATTCTTGATCAACTAAAAAATAACGGAACGCCGATCCCTACCAATGACATCTGGATTGCGGCTGTTGCCTTTCAACAAGGTATGCCGATTTATACAAAGGACCGGCACTTTAATAAGATTAAGGGATTGTTACTTAAGTGATTTAATTTCACGTAAGTGGCCGCTCAACCAAGATTCTAAGGAAAAATTATTGTATGAAAAAGAACATCATAATTAGCATTATTACATTACTGCTACCTGCCGCTATGGCGATTGCGGCACAACTGCCGGATTTTCCGTTTCTGTATGCTGTAGGAGTCGCAACAAGAGAAATTCCGCCTGATCTGGCAACCATCACTTTTGATGTTGAAGCATTTGATGAGAACCCCGTGAAATCTCTCGATATAGTGAAAAATCGGAGTATTGAACTTATAGACTTGTTCAAAAAGCTTGAAATTCCAACTAAAGATATTGAAACGTATGAAATTGACAAGAGAACGGTTCGCCAAGAGAAAGATTATGTGGAACTAAAAATCCTTGGATACGAAGTTGAACAGAAATTTTCAGTTAAATTGCATGGTCTTAGTCAATACACTACATTAATGGAAAAACTCTTGAAATTTAGGAACATTAATAACATCAATGCACAATTCGATGTGGCTCAGCGCAAAGAAATTGAAACATCATTAATGGCAGATGCGTGCGCTAATGCAAAAGTCCAAGCCGAAAATATGACCGCTGGAATAGGCACTAAGCTGGGCTCTGTTTTTGCTATATCAGATCGCGGTTTTAATGAGCTGGAAGACCAATTTGGTATGTCAAGCACACGCGAAATAATAGATAGTATGTTTAAAAAATCTATGATGACCGATGATAGGGGCCAGATGATTTTCATCCCTTCTGCTATTAAGATTGGGAAGAAAGTAAATGTCGTTTTTAAGCTGGAAACAAAGTGATAAGGTAAAGGGTAATATATAGGGCGCAACCGCGTTGCGTATTGCGCCGCATAGAGGAGCCAGCATATCCCGTAGCGCTGGTTAAGCTTGTTATAATTAATCAGCCACAATCATTTTGATTTGTTATAACAATAATTCAAAGGAAAGCCATGATCAGTCATGTAGGTTGGGCATGCTTTTTATGCCCAACATTTCGAGATTTCAATATGGCGATGGATTTCGGGTTTGCCCACTTTGTGCCATCATCGGACACCTGAACGTTGGGCAACAAAAAGCTGTTGCCCAACCTACAGACTAAGCTTGGGTGAGTAGGGCTATACAATCTCAATACAAGCTTTATTGTCGATAATTAACGCTTGTTCAATGGCTTGCTTATTGTCTAGCAAGGTTTTGATGGTCGTCGTTTTTGAATGGTTGCCCATCTTGAGCCACACGATTTTGGGAGGTTGCCCATGAATCAGGCCCATTTCGTAAAAATCGGCATCCTGTGTGACGATGATGTAGTCGTTATCAATGGCATATTGGCGAATGACACTATCATTGACACGCTCCAGCCCAATCAAAGCCACCTGAGTTGAACCGGGGTAGCTGTCTTGGATGAAGGGCACGATTCGCCGTGACAGGTTTTCGTCAAGCAATAGCTTCATAAGGCTTTGATGATTACAGATTGCCGCTCCCTATCGGCTGCAAATTGCAGACAGGCGGTAATATCGTCATCCGTTAATTCCGGGAAGTCTTCGACAATTTCAGTGCGGCTCATGCCGTCGGCCAGCCAGGAAAGCACGTCATAGACGGTAATCCGTAAACCTCTAATGCACGGCTTGCCGCTACGTTTGCCGGGCTCGATGGTAATCATGTTGTGATAATCAACGCTCATGGCTTTGCACTCGTTTGAGGGGGTTAAACCGGATTATATCGCGTTGGTTAATAAATGGGCATAGCAACTCGCCTCAAGCCACATCATAATACCAGTCCAAAAGCTCTTCTCCGCCCCAGTTTTCGGCATCGGCGGGGATGGTTTCATCGGTTTTGTATAGCGTCATTTGTCCGGGCTTGGGCGAAGCTACCAGCAAGCTTTCTGCATACTCAACTGAACAGCCTTGCTTGCCTGTCTCGTCCTTTAACCATTGCGTTGCCATCTCGATGGCTTCTTTTCTGGTTTCGCCAAAGCCGAACACGGCGTAATCGTGTTGCACATATAAAATGGTCATTGTTGCTCCAAATACTTTGGGGAGTTATTGATTAAATTTTTTGATTCACCACGAAGACACGAAGGACACGAAGAATAAATATAAACTTCGTGCTCTTCGTGTCTTCGTGGTGAAAAACCTGCTCAAAGATTCCTTAAATTTGCTTCATAGTAATATCCAAGGTCAGAATCCGGTAAGCAATCTGCCTTGGCGTCATATTCAACAAGCGGGCGGCTTTGGCTTGCACCCAGCCGCTTTGCTCCAACGCGGCGATGACCCGTTCCCGGTCGTCCATGTTTTCATCGTTAAAATCAATCGCGGGCGCTTTTTGCGGTTTAAGGCTGATCGCTGTGCCGATTTCATCTTCCAGGCCGGTACTGACCATGACGTCGCGGTCGATGATGCCGTTTTGGCTCATGATGGCGGCGCGTTCCAGCCGGTTTGCCAATTCGCGGACATTGCCGGGCCAGTTGTGCTTCATCAATATGCGTATTGCGCTTTCCTTGATTTCCAGCGGCCGGCCGCCTTGCTGCTCTGATATCCTGCCGAGCAGGAATTCGGATAGCTGCGGGATGTCCTCAATTCTGTCGCGCAATGCAGGCATCTGGATAGGCATGACATTAAGGCGGTAATACAAATCTTCCCTGAACTTGCCTTCGGTGACCTCTTCTTCAAGATTGCGGTTGGTTGCTGCAATGATGCGCACATTGACCTTGATGGTCTGGGTGCCGCCGACTCGCTCGAATTCGCCTTCCTGCAATACGCGCAGCAGTTTTGCCTGGAACGATGCGGATATTTCGCCGATTTCGTCGAGAAACAGGGTGCCGTTGTCGGCCAGTTCAAAACGGCCTTTGCGCTGGCTGACGGCACCGCTGAACGCGCCTTTTTCGTGGCCGAATAATTCGGATTCCAGCAAGGTGTCGGGTAGGGCGGCGCAATTGAGTTTTAAAAAAGGCCCGCTCGCACAGCCCGAGTTAAAGTGGATAGCATTGGCGACGACCTCCTTGCCGGTGCCCGATTCGCCCCGGATTAATACCGTGGTATTCCACTTTGCAACCTGCCGGATCACGTCGAACACCTTTAACATCGGCGGCGAATGGCCGATGATGTTTTCAAAGCTGTAGTTCTTAATCAGCGCCTGCTTGAGCTGGTCCCGTTCGCTGAGCAGGTGGCGCTGTTTGCGCTCGATGCCCCGCAGCATTTTGACGCTTTGCGCAATCAGGTTGGCAATCATCTCCATAAACCGGGCGCGCTCGCCCAGAAACAGGCTGTTATCCGGCTGGGCGGCCAGCACGCCGATGGTGTCGCCTTCTTCTATATAAATGGGCGAGCCGATAAAAGGCAGTTCGGGATCGTACAAGCCCAATCGGCCTAAAAATCGCGGTTCTTCGGACACTTTTTCAATGACGATGGTGCTGCCTTCCTCAAGTATCGCGCCCATCAGACCTTCGCCGGCGTTGTACCGTACCGGCTCGGTGAATTTATTTGCGTCGTCGGTGTGGACAACGCTCAGAAGCATGCTGTTATTTTCAATTTCCCGTAGCGTGATCATGCCGGAACGCATGCCCGACCGTTTGTGCAGTATCTCCAAAACCGCCTGCAATTTGGCGTGCAAATCGTGGGAGCTGTTCAATACCTGGCTGATGATATACAAGGTATCAAGTTCGGCTTCGATGAGTTGGATGCGTTCTGCCATTACTCTACCCCCTTAAATGCCTGCTTATGTAGGGGAAAGCTGATTTTGAACCGGCAGCCCTGGTCGCAATCGGGATCGATTTCAATAAACCCGTGATGTTGGTTGACGATCTCTTTTGCCATGACCAGTCCCATACCGGCCTGGTTGCTGCCCATGGGCCGCGTGGTATAAAAGGGTTCAAATACTTTGGCGCGTTTTTCGACCGGAATGCCGGCGCCGCTGTCCTCAATGCAGACATAAATCAAGTCGGCATCGGTATCGGTGGTGATCTTAAGCCGCTGTTCCGGCCCATCCGACTCGCAGACGGCGTCAATCGCATTATCGATCAGTTGCTTGAACAAGATGCGCAGGCGGTTTTCAGAACCCAATATGGTTGGCAATTTTGACAATGGCTGCCAATGCACTTCTATATCGTTACTACAGATCCGCTGGTTGTTCAGTAACAGCACTTCATGCAGGATCTGGTTCAGGTTAATCGGGATAACGGCGGTTTGCAGAATCTCGGGAATGCATTTTTGCATGGTCGCAACCGCTTCTTCGCCGGATTTCTGGATCTGCTGCAATATCTGCAACAGGCCGGCGTGCTGATCGTCCCGCTTGTGTCGTATGATTTGCTCGGCCGCCCTAATTTGGTTCATCGGCATTTGAATTTGGTGCATCGCGCCCAGCAATGTCTCCCGAATACCGCGCACCCGTTCATCCTCCGCCATAATGGTTTTTAAGGTCTGAATATGCAGCTCTTCCATCTGCCTGCGTTGCCGGGTGATGTCTGTTATGGTCAGGATCAGGTACTGTTTGGAGGTCTGCTCAAAAAAGGCGTCGGCATTGACTTCATTTTCGATAAACCAGTTGCCGGCACAGGAGAACCAGCGGTTCTTCTGGCTTCCCTTGCTTTCTATTCTAAATTCGCGGTTGTTAAAGCCTTGCTCTTTGCTTTGCAACTGCGACCATAAATCGCCCATCTCATCCCGCAGCAATTTTAGAAAATACGTTGCGGGCTCGCCCCTATCAAGATCGCTGACCAGCGCTTTATAGTTATGATTATCCAAGATAACCCTGTCCTGGTCATCGAGTACCACCATTGCGATAGGCGATGAGTTAATGACCGATTCGATCAATAACTTTTGGTTGATGACCTTTTTTTCCGATTCGTAAGGCTGGGTAATATCCCGGTGCATGCCGATGTAGTGAGTGATTGCCCCGGATTCATTCAACATGGGGGCAATAGTCAAATCGGACAGATAACGCTCGCCGGATTTATGCCGGTTACATAAGGTGCCTCGCCATATTTTCTTGGCGCTGATGGTGCGCCATAAATCGCGATATACCTCCTTGGGGGTGCGCTTGTCCGATAACAGCGATTCGTTTTCACCCAGGATATCTTCAGGCCGGTAACCCGTGACTCTGGAAAATTCTTTATTGACGTAAAGAATTTTGGCTTTCTTATCGGTAATGGAAATGGCTATCGGCACCTGTTCAACTGTCTCGATAAACAGGCTGTAAAGCATTTTGTCACCATAGCCTTCACCCAATAGATCAGGTGCAAGTTCGCCGATGACTTTCGCCATGTTGGTATGTGCCTGCAAAAATTGCAATGAAGTTTTTTTCATAAATTATGCCGGGTGAGGGAGGGGCGTTAATAATTGCTAAGCAAATATAAAGCCAACATAAATGCTAAGGTCTTTTGTATGACTCCGGCACTGATGTTTTTTTAAGGCAAGACCTTGACGCAGGCGGATTCACGGGCAACAAGATTTTGTAGGGTTTGCGACACACGCATTTTGATCTCTGTCGATATGTATGACTTGCCACAGTTTTTATGCACCAGTTTGGCGTGTTTTTGCAAGACACTAGACTGGCAAACCCGTTGCGTCTGCACATTGGCCGACTTGGCATAATTGATGCTGGGGTCTTGTCAACAGAACAACCCTGAAAATAGTCCGGGAAAAACAGTGAGCGAATATCTTCTACTTTTATTAGGCACGGCTCTGGTCAACAACGTGGTTCTGGTTAAGTTTCTCGGGTTGTGTCCGTTTATGGGCGTCTCGAAAAAACTGGATTCGGCATTGAGCATGGGTCTGGCAACGACCTTTGTATTGACCCTGGCTGCAATGACCAGCTGGATGCTGGAACACTTTATTCTGGCGCCTTTCAATATTCAGTTTTTGCGCATCCTCGCTTTTATCCTGGTGATTGCCGCTGTGGTGCAGTTCACCGAAATGGTCGTGCATAAAACCAGCCCGGTGCTGTACCAAATTTTAGGTATTTTCCTGCCGCTGATTACCACCAATTGCGCGGTATTGGGCGTGGCCTTGCTCAATGTGCAAGAACAATACGGCTTTATGCAAAGCATGATTTTCGGTTTCGGTTCCGCGCTCGGCTTCACGCTGGTGATGGTGCTGTTTGCAGGCTTGCGGGAGCGCCTGGCGTTAATGGCGGTTCCGACATTATTTGCCGGTACGCCGATTGCGTTTATTACCGCCGGGATTTTATCGCTGGCGTTTATGGGTTTTGCAGGGCTTTACAGCAAATGATTTACAGGAAATAAACTATGTATGTTTTATCCGCCATTGTAAGTTTAACCTTGTTAGGGCTGTTTCTAGGCTTGCTGCTGGGTATTGCCGGTAAGTATTTAAAAGTCGAGAGCAGCCCGATTGTCGATGAACTGGAAGCCTTGCTTCCCGGATCGCAATGCGGCCAATGCGGTTTTCCGGGTTGCAGGCCTGCCGCCGAAGCCTTGTCCGAAGGTAACGCGCCGGCCACAATGTGTCCTCCGGGCGGCAGCGCATTGGCTGAACAAATCGCCGCTTTATTGGGCCTGGACCTGGATTTAAGCGACGTAAAAGAACCCGAGTTGCTGGTCGCGAGAGTCAGCGAAGATACCTGCACCGGTTGCACCCGCTGTTTTAAAGTCTGCCCAACCGACGCCATTGTCGGTGCGCCCAAGCAAATTCACGCGGTCGTTGCCGATGCCTGCATAGCCTGCAAGAAATGCGTCGATGTATGCCCGACCGAATGCCTGCAAATGCATCCTGTCGAGGTTACCTTGCGTAACTGGCGCTGGGCTAAACCGCATCATGTTCCCGCGCAATCTTTGGGAACAGGGAGTAATGCCGTATGTTAAGTTTTTTTAAAACACCGCGTATTCGTGGCGGCGTCCATGCCAAAGAGCATAAAACCGCAACCGCCGCACTGCCGATTGCAACTAACTTTCCGTTGCCGAAAAAACTGTATATCCCGCTGCAACAACACGTCGGTAAACCCGCAGAGCCGCTGATTATGGTCGGCGATAAAGTGCTGAAAGGGCAGTTGTTAGCCTACAGTCAGGGCCTGATTTCCGCGCCGGTGCATGCACCCAGTTCGGGCATAATCGTCGATGTTAACGATTATCCTGCACCGCATCCGTCCGCGTTGCCTATTCGCATGATCGTGCTGGAAACCGACGGCAAGGACGAATGGATCAAAACACAAGTTGTCGATGACCCGTTCCAGCTAAATCCTGAAGAGATCAGTCTGCGCGTCGGTGCGGCAGGTATTGTCGGTTTGGGCGGCGCGACTTTCCCGACTGCGGTCAAGCTGAACATGGGCCGTGAAAACCATGTCGATACCTTGATTATCAATGGCTCGGAGTGCGAGCCTTATCTATGCTGCGACGACCGATTGATGCAGGAGCGCGCCGAGCAGATTATCGATGGCGTGCGCTTGATGCTGCACGGCATGGTGACGGAGCATGCCGTGGTGGCGATTGAAGACAACAAGCCGCAAGCCTTTCTTGCGATGCGAGCCGCAGCCGATCCTTATGCGTCGGTTAACGTCATACAAATCCCAACCCGCTACCCGATGGGCTGGGATCGGCAGTTGATCCGCTATGTTACCGGCAAGGAAGTCCCGGTCGGCTGCCGCTCGTCGGAAATCGGCGTGACTATCCATAACGTCGGTACCGCTTATGCCGTCCATAAAGCGATTCGCTACGGACAACCCTTGCTTAACCGGGTGGTTACCGTAGCGGGCGGCGCAGTCAAACGTCCTATGAATGTCGAGGTTCCTTTCGGCACGTTAATCTCCGAACTGTTCGAGTTTTGCGAGGTGAATCAGCAAGAGACCGCGCGCATCATTATGGGCGGGCCGATGATGGGCGATTCGTTACCGCATGGGGCTTTGCCTACGGTCAAGGCCACCAGCGGCATTCTGGCATTAACCCAAAGCGAACTGAAAAACACCGATGAACAACCCTGCATCCGTTGCGCCAGTTGCGTCAGCGTTTGCCCGGCGGGACTTCGGCCTTTGGACATGGCGAACAACATCCGCATTAACCAGCTGGATGCGGCGGTGGATTTAGGCTTGAAAGACTGCATCAGTTGCGGTTGCTGTTCTTATATCTGCCCGTCGAATATTCCATTGGTGCAGTTTTTTAAATATGCGTCCGGAGAAGTCGTAGCAAGGCAACAAACACAACATAAGTCAGAGCAAACCAAGCGCCTGATGGATGCGCGTAATGCCCGCATGGAACGCATCGCGCAACAACAGCGTGAAGAAGAGGAAGCTCGGATAGCGGCCAAGGCAGAGCGGGAACGGCTGAAAGCCGAGCAGGAGGCATTGGTATGATTCCACATATGAAACCGAGCAGCGGCGCGCATGTCGGTGCTAACAACAGTGTCAGCCATATCATGGGGCAAGTCATGCTGGCGCTATCTCCGGCCACAGCGTTCGGGCTATTGTGTTTCGGTTGGCCCGCGTTCAACCTGTTTATTATTACCGTGTTGTCGGCGGTGGCTTTCGAAGCCTTCTGCGTGCGCTTGAAGGGCAGGGCGGCTAAACCTGTGATTATGGACGGCTCCGCCGTGCTGACCGGCTGGTTGCTGGCGATCACGCTGCCGCCTTGGGCGCCGTGGTGGATCGGCGTGGTCGGTTCCGGGCTGGCGATTGTTTTAGGCAAGCAAGTGTACGGCGGTTTGGGGCAAAACCTGTTCAATCCGGCCATGTTGGCCAGGGTCGCGTTGCTGATTTCCTTTCCTATCGAAATGACCACTTGGGCCAATGTGTCGCCGTTGTTTTTCTCGCATTCGCCGGGTTTGATTGAAAGTTGGCACATTACTTTTTCCGGATTGGACAATATCGACGCCAGCACCGGCGCGACTACGCTGGGTTTTATCAAAACCGAGTTTTCCCAGAACCGTTTATTGACCGACATTTTGAAGGACACTTCCGGTTTTTTGAATTTTATCGGCTGGTCGCGCGGCAGTTTGGGTGAAACCTCGACACTGTTGCTGGGCTTGGGCGGCGTGTGGTTAATCCGGCAGAACATCATTCAATGGCAGATTCCGGTGTCCTTATTGCTGACGGTTACGCTGTTAGCCGGATTTTTTCATGCAGTGGACAGTGAGCATTATGTCAGCCCACTGCTGCATTTGAATTCAGGCGCGTTAATGTGCGTGGCGTTCTTTATAGCGACCGACTATGTCACTTCGCCGAATACACCTACAGGACAGCTGGTGTTCGGTGCGGGTTGCGGGTTGCTGATTTTCGTTATCCGAACTTGGGGCGCGTATCCCGAGGGCGCGGGTTTTGCGGTGCTGTTGATGAACTCGGCGACGCCGTTGATCGATTACTACATTAAACCCCGAATCTACGGACGCGACCGTAAAGGCAAGCCGCTTGAAATACCGAAACCGTAGAAAAATTCACCACGAAGACACGAACGACTGCATGGACGCAGGAGGTAGAGCAATGCAGGAGCAATTGCCGAGAACACGAAGGATGTAGGCCGGAATACCCATAGGGCACAAGTAAGCCGGTTGTAGCGTTAGCGAAAACCGGCTTATTCCGGCAAATAGTGCGCGAGTTCGCCGGAAACGCTTTTTCTCGCTTACGCTCGAAAAGCCTTATTCCGGCCTACGCAGAGTTTGCCTCGTTCCCACGCGCTGCGTGGGAATGCAGTACAGGACGCGCTGCGTCCTGTATTTGGAAAATTTATGTTTGAGACGCATTGTCGGCAACTCACAATTCGCGGCGCAGCGCGCCTTTGACGAGCATTCCCACGCAGCGCATGGGAACGAGATAACTCTGTAGGAACGATCAAAATGAACCAGAGCCAAAGCCATGAAACTTGACCCAGCAACCATCGAACGCCTGAAAGCAAAAATAGCCGTTTACCGTGAGTTCCTGAAAAACTGGCTGGAACCATCGAACTTGGCCCAACTCAGGCCAAAACTGGAATTCCAAACCGGCATATTAGCGGGCTTCGCACTAATCGCCAGCGTATTGCTGGGAGTGACCAATTGCAGCACCGAAGGCACGATCCAACGCCGACTCGATGAAGACTTAAAAAAATCCCTTGAAGAAGTCGTGCCTTCCACTCTTTACGATAACGACATGCTGCAAGACACGATGACTCTTCTATCAGCCGAATACAACATTGGCACTGACGAAACCACGGTTTACATCGCCAAGAAATCCGGCAATGTCAGCGCCGTGTGTTTTAAGTTGACCGCCCCCGACGGCTATTCCGGCGCGATCAATATGATCATGGGCATAGACCGCGACGGCAATATTCTGGGCGTGCGCGTGCTCAGCCACAAAGAAACCCCCGGCTTGGGCGATAAAATCGAAGTCGCGAAGTCGGATTGGATTTTGAAATTTACCGGACGCTCCCTGGACAACTTGGCCCCGGCAAAATGGGCGGTTAAAAAAGACGGCGGCGAGTTCGACCAGTTCGCCGGTGCGACCATCACTCCGCGTAAATCGGTACAAGCAATCTATCGCGGCTTGCAGTTATTCAAAGCGCATCAAGACCCACTGATTAATCCTTGAGGGCATCGCCATGTTTTTATCGGAAACTTATCGCAAAATCGCCGCCGACGGCATTTGGAACAACAATATCGTGTTCGGGCAAAACCTGGCGCTTTGCCCGTTACTGGCAGTAACAGGAACCGCTACCAACGGCTTGGGCATGGGCCTCGCCACATTGGTGGTGATCATAGCGTCCAACGGCCTCATTTCAGTAACCCGGCATTTAATCCCCAGCGAAATCCGCATCCCGATTTTTGTATTGCTGATCGCCGCGCTGGTGACTTTGGTCGATATTTTAATGAATGCCTGGGCGCATGAACTTTATAAAGTGCTGGGTTTGTTCATTGCGTTGATCGTGACCAATTGCGCTTTGCTAGGCCGCGCCGAAGCATTCGCGTCCAAGCAGCCGGTTAAGCATGCGCTGTGGGACGGTTTGATGATGGGCTTGGGCTTTCTGATCGTACTGGTCGCGCTCGGCGCGGCACGGGAAATCAGCGCGTCGGGTACGCTGTTCGCCAATGCCTCAGTGTTGCTGGGCGAATCGTTCAGGTTTTTGGAAGTCACTGTTATTCCCAATTACAAAGGCTTTTTATTAATGGCGCTGCCGCCCGGCGGATTCATCATGCTGGCTTTTTTGATCGTCGGTAAGCGCCTGATCGACCAAAAAATCGCAGAAAGAAAAGCAAGAAAAGTATCGGTAACCGTATTAACCCCAGCTATTGCCGAGGAGGAATCATGAACGTCGGAGTTTGTTATGCGCAAGTCGATAGACAACTATGGATGCGCCTGGAAGTGCCGGATAACAGCACTATCGAAGAAACCATTAACCTGTCCGGTGTATTAAAACTTTATCCCGAGATAAACCTGAGCAGCCAAAAAGTGGGCATATTCGGAAAAATCGCCCCGCTGGATACTGCGGTAAAGGACGGCGACAGGGTGGAGATTTATCGTCAGATTACGGCCGATCCACAAATGGTGCAAAGGCGCAGGCGTTAGATTGGTTTTGTAAAGTTTGCTGGCGCCAATCCGCCTTGCAGCATTAGCGATAGATGGGCCGTTCTATGCGCTATTTGCTCAGCAGCCGGTTATTTCCAAACCGGATGGATGCCGTGGTCGTGGGGAAACAGCTTAATATATTGCACCACCCGCGGATAATGCGCCAAGTTGCGGCCGCTGCCGTGCGGCAAGGCATGGTGCCAGAGCACGAAATCTCCGGCAGAGCCGGTGATAGATATCGGGCCCAGGCTTTCCAAATTCTGTTCGCGCGGATTTTGCTCCGGTGCGAGTTCCTCTAGCCATTGACCTATGCGGCGATGAAACCCCGGTACACAGCGGAAGGCTCCCTGTTCGGCGCTGGTATCGCTTAAGTACAGCAAGCCCTGAACGCCGAAGGGGATAGGCCGGGCAAGACTGACATCCCAGTGCAGGCGGCTGGGGCCGGATATGTCGATGCTGCCATGTTCGGGCCGGTTCAAACTGGAGCGATCCACAGTAGCCCATAAGTCATCGGTTCCCCACAACTGCTCGAACGCCTTGCGGATACGCGGTGCCGCGCGGTTTTTATTCAGCGCTGGATGCTGGAAAAGCGGTACCCAAAACATATGCTGTCCGTTGTACCAACTCTCGGGTTTTTGCGGATCCATGCCGAGAAAGTCCCATATAGCCAATTCGGCTTCCCGGCAATCCTCTGCGGAGACCGCGTTGCGTAGCACCACGTAGCCGTTTTCCTGCCAAAACTCTAAATCCGCTGCCGACAAGACCGGTTCCTGGATGGCCGCTTCCATAATGGGATAGGTACGATGCGGTTGTTCCAAGTAGTTACTGACCATTTTATTGAGGCGTTCCACCAAGGCGCGATCAGGGCGGCCGCCGAGCTTTTGCATGATCCATCGTTCGAATTCGGCGTAGGTAGGATGCTGATGGAACAGGTATTCCGATGGTTCGACAATGCCCAGTCCCAGGCCATGCATCAAAGTGAAATCAAGTCCATGTTCGTCTCGCACACTGTCCAGATCCAGCCGACCCTCGACTTCCAGACGCCGTTTGAGCCAATAGCGCCGCAAGTGGAGCACGCCCAACTCGCCGATCTCCATGGAAGAAATGTTAAGTTCTTGTTTTGCAGTCATGCATTCTTTGTTTTTATTATGGTTTTTCGCTGGTTTCCTGACCGATGGAGAGGGCGTTGGCTAGTCGGGCAAAAGCTTTTCGTTGCAGATATTTCTAATCACGTTTACGAAACATGGGGTGCAATACGATTAATGCCTATTGCATCTTATAGATGGCTCCTTGCCGCGCTACTTGTAAATCTCTTTACGATGTCCGATCTCGATAACCAGAATAATCAATTCGTTATCTTCAATGCGACATAGCAACCGAAAGTCTCCTACCCGATAGCGCCACAAACCGGAAAGCTTGCCTTGCAAGGCTTTGCCGGTTAAGCGGGGATTGTCGGTAGTTTGTAGTCGATCAAGGAGAAACGATGTAATTCTTTTTTGTAGGGGCTTGTCGAGTTTTTGCAAATCCCGTTTGGCATCATCAGAAAGCTTAACTGTCCAAGCCAAGCTCTTTTACCACGTCGTTTAAATTGTGGGATATTTTACCGTCCTCAAGATAACGCTGATAAGCGTCCTCAGCCTTTTTAGCGTCTTGGGAATCTTCCAGATGCTCAAGCAGCACATTCTTAACCAGTTGCTCGGGACTGATATGTTCCTGCTCTACTAATTGATTTAATAGGGTTGCTGTTTCATCATCCAATTCTAATGTCATCATCTGCTTTTCTCCCTTGAGTTAATTAGGTTGGGCACCAACAGTAGGCGCTTTAGGCGACATCTTTTCGTTGTCCAACATTTTGCGCATATTGATGTCGGGCATAAACAGCATGCCTGACTTACCGGGCTTAAGCCACAACAACATTTTGGGTGCCGATAAATTCGGCTTCCAATATTGGCTCACCGTCTTCAATCAACATTTCAACAACTTCCCGAAGATTTTGATTTAGCTCATCCAAGGTTTCTGCTTGCGTATGCGCCCTTGGAAACCCAGGAATAAAGCCAACATAAAAACCCGTATCCGGGCATCGCTCTACAATTGCCGTGTAGCTTCTCATACGAATTTTCTCCTAATTAAAAGGTAGTTGTGGGGCGGTTTCGCGCCAGCAAACCGCCATTTGACGCACAATATCCAAATCATTCGACTATAAAAACCGTTTGAAAAAGTCGGGGTGATTGTCAGATTAGATCATCCCGATTATGGCGGATTGCTGGCGCGAATCCGCCTTACAGCTTTATTCCCGCGTCCGGGTTGATGGAGGGGGTTATGCGGCATTTGTAAATTCTGCATTGGCCTATGATTGATCACGCAACCCCAATAGGTTGATCTCATTGTGTTTACCTGCCATATGCGCTTTCTATTCCGAGAAGCCAAACGGTTGGGGAAGGTCCACTGCGGCGATTAGCTATATCGCAGTACAAAATAGCTTCAAGGAGATCACACGGGAAGTCTTTCACAGGCGTCGAATCATCGAACGTCCACTCGTAATACCGCATCATTAGGTTATTCAATACACGAATGCTGAAATACCAGTGATCTTCAACGGTCACAGCCGGCAGATTCTCGTGGAAAAAATATTCATAGAACCCTACCTCGTCTCCGGTGTGAACTTCGCCCACACGACGTTTCGCTGCCGCACCAAGGTCCAAATGAAAATGCTTACTCCCATTGACCAAATCGCGAACAACGTCTAATACGAGATTCATGGGAGAAGGAAGTCGAGGTCTATGTCGTTTCATTCGGCACAAAGCCTTAGGGTCATCGCTCTTAGGCCAATCCTCAAAAAGGTGCCAAGCGGTTACTAAAAAATTAAATGCATCGTAAGGATGCCACCCCTGCTGCAAGCGTGATGACTCGTGTTTCAACTTCTCGTACATGGCCTCGCTGGAATCGATCCCAAGAACAGGACCATCTCTGTTAGCAATTATTTTCCCCACTGATACTTCCTATATTGTTGCCAAGTTCAAAGTCTGAAAGGCGTTATACCCCGAACACCTTCTCAGCATCGCTTAGCCGAGCCTCTCGTTTTTGCCGCATAACGTGAAATATGCGACATCGATTGTCTTATAAAAAACCTAATTTGTCGTGCATTGTTCATGGCGCCGCCTAAGCTATTGTTTATATTTGATTAATATTAAATCAATTGGGCATGGCGCACAAATAAAAACGCCGCACTCCCGGCTTACTTGTGATGTTTGCTCAACCCCACACTACGTCGCCCAAACCAAATGCCCATAAGCCGGTAACGTTTCCAGCCGTTTGTCTTCCAGCGGTTTACCCACGGTAAAATGATAAAGACTTTGAAATTGTTCGCCCTTGATGCCCAAAATCTCATGCACACTGTCATCAAAGTAACAACCGATACCAGTGCCACGAACGCCTGCCGCTTCCGCTTCCAGATACAGCACTTGGCCTATCAAACCGCATTCCCAGAACAAGCGGCGGTATTGCCACGGCGCGGCTTCGATTGTTTCGCCAAATTCTGCAACCATGCCCAGGCTGAAGGCGCTGTCGCTGGCGATGGGTTGATGGCAGGACAGCGTTTTGGCGATCTGCCTGCAATCTCCTGAATACAAATGATAAAGCGGTAAAGCTTCGGACATTTTTTGCCAGTCAAAGTCAGCCAGGGTTGCGGCCTGCAATTTTGCCAGGGCATCATGATCTCTTGGCAGCGCATAGATGCCGGGGACTAAGCCTTCAACGCGATGGACGAAAATAAACAGGTGGATTTTCGGAGGCCAGCGCCACAATTCGAAGGCGGCAGTGGTCGGCAAGACGGCAGCCAGCATCCGGTAAAAATCAGTCTGCGGCATCGGCGACATTTTGCCGTCAAACTGTTGCGCGCTACGGCGCTGACGGATTATTTCGGTAGCCGTTTTTGTGCAGGATGATTTTATAAGGTGTTGGTCGCATCGGCTCCCTACCGATTGCGACACTTCTGACCTCCACGGATGGAGGAAATGCCGAGGACTGCCGGGAGCAGTCTCGGCCGCCATCCTTGGCGGTCGCCGGGCGGCTTGCCACTCAGGTTCTTCAGTTTGCGGTTTGCTCGCGGCGATTGAAACTTCATCAATAATCGGCCATTGATACATATGATAAGCGCGAAGGCTGTCAGCCTTTCCGAACCAATCTCCCGATTGCGCGGCTTTCAGCAGGGCTTTGGTATCTAATGGCATCGTTTCGGACCGCGTATTAATCCGGCAAATAATATCCGGGGATTCATGCTCCAGCTTTTTAAAATCATCCCGATCAAGTCCTAACAGCTTGGCGATGTCGTCATCCGACCACTCGGCCAGTAATTCAACCGACCAGCCCAGTATCGCCGCCGCGTATCGCAATGCTCCCAAGGCATGGCCTAGGTCATGCTGGCAATAGCGATAAGCCCTTTCGCCGTATTTCCAGGCTTCCCGCCAATGGATGGAAGAAAGGCCGATCAATATGTCGGAATCGGGCAATATGCCTTCAAACCGGCAACGCTGTTCAAGGCTGTGGTCATGGCTGACGTAGTGATAAACGCCTGATTTGATAAAGCTATCTCTGGGGCTGATCAGATAAGCTTCGGTCGGGTGCAGATTGCCGCTGGAAGGATTGCAGCGCAATGCCCAGCGGCTCGGGCCATATTGTTTCCATGCCGACAGGCCGAAGGCTAATTCCAGCAATAAACCGGCATTAGTCAGGTTTAACGGTCTTGCCGGTATTGTTTCCGGCTTATCCAGGTCGGCGAACAGCGGTTCAAGTTCTGCGCCGGGTTTGGGTAGCGTGACAATCTCGCAACCGGAAAAACGCCGGAATTGATCGGGTTGGTCTTCCCAGTCGATTGATTCGGGGCCTTTGGCGTAGCGCTCCAGACTGTGTTTGGTGCGGTTGTGGTAGCTTAGGACGGTTTCGGTTTGTTTGTTCATAATGCGTAAATCCAAGGAATCGCCAATTTAAGTCGGAATAATGGAGTGCAAGCTCTGCTTGCGAACAGGCAAAGCTTCCGCTCCTCGGCAACTGCTCCTGCGTTGCTAAGCCACAGGGATGTGGCGGCCGCGATTGCTCCAGGCAATCTTGCGGCATTTCCTCCATCCCTGGAGGTCAATGCAGCTTACGCAAGGAGCGGTTTTCTGCCTACCTCCTGCATCCTTGCAGTCGTGCTCACGCCCCTTACCTACATCCCTGTAGGCAACGCCCACCCTGGCTGTCGTCGGGCGGGCTTCCGGCCTACATCCGAGCCATTCCAGCATTTATACCAAATGAAGGTCTTGAACAGGCTTGTGTATAACGATGAGCGCTGGAGCGAGGAAAGTATCTACAGAACATCGTCATTCCGGCAGACCCTCACCTAATAAATGCCGGTAGACAGACCTTCCAGGCTTTTAAAACCTGGAAGGTCTAACTCGCAACGCTCCTAACGTTTCACCGATTCAGCGCCTGCATTTCCTCATTCGTGGGGTCGTGCCTCCTGTATTCCTATAGCTGTTCGTGCCTTCGTGGTGAAAGCTTTTTCGCCATGAATATCAGTTAATTAATCCGCTTAGGCTCCATAGCCAAATCATCAACCCAGCAGCCGATCGGATTGCCCAGATTCATATCCTTATCTTCAAAGCGTACCAGAAAAACGCTGCGATCCGGCTCTTCTTCTACGTGTCCTATTAGAGTAATTACCCCGCGAGTTCCGGCTTCGGCCAATATTTCGCCTTCGGCACCATCGGGTATTGAGCCATCATCGGTAAGCGTTTTTGCAGCATAAACGACATCGCCTACATCTAAATCTTGTACGTTCATTTCATATCTCCTTCATTTTGTCGTAAACCTTACATTGTCAGTCGATTGTGTGATTGAAACCCGTTTGATCATACATTGCTTATGGTATGGCTGATTTATTAAAGTCTTATTAAACAAGTCATTACTGAATAAATAATGATATGGCATACAGGTTGCTTTAGGTATTTACAAGAACGATGCCAATCCATTCAGGAGACTCTACATGATTACATTAACAGAAAAGGCCGTCACCGCTGTCGGCCGCTTTATTGCCAGCTCGGGAACACCTACGGCCGGTTTACGCATAGAAGTCACCGACGGCGGTTGCTCAGGTTATCAATACGGTTTGAAACTCGAAGGCAGCCACACGCCGGAAGATACTGTCATTGATTGCGGCGAGGTGAAAGTGTTTATCGATCCGGCCAGTTTGCCGATGCTGGATGGCATGTCGGTCGATTTTCTCGACAGCATCGACGGTTCGGGATTTAAGTTTACCAATCCCAATGCAGCTAAAAGCTGCGCTTGCGGCACTTCGTTTAATACCAGTGCCGACGGCACCGGAACTAAAACCTGCTCATAACCAATTAATCCGTAGGATGGGTAGCGCAAAAGCACGAAGTGAAACCCATCGCACCGGTCTTTGATTATGATGGGTTTCGGCTATGCCTCTCGGCAATTGCTCCTGCATTGCTCTACCTCCTGCATCCATGCAGTCGTACCCATCCTACAACCCATTTTAAGAGGATAAAGCCATGTGGGATTATTCAGATAAAGTTAAAGAACATTTTTTTAACCCCAAAAATGCGGGCGCGGTCGTTGATGCCAATGCGACCGGTGAAGTGGGTTCAATCAGCTGCGGCGATGCCTTACGGCTGACCTTAAAGGTCGATGACGACAGTGAAGTCATCCTTGAAGCAGGTTTTCAAACCTTCGGTTGCGGTTCTGCAATTGCGTCGTCATCGGTGCTGACCGAAATCATTAAAGGCATGACCCTGGATGAAGCGTTAAAAGTGACTAACCAGGATATTGCCGACCATCTGGAAGGCTTGCCTCCGGAAAAAATGCACTGTTCGGTTATGGGCCGTGAAGCCCTGCAAGCGGCGATAGCCAACTATCGCGGCGAAGAGTGGAAAGACGATCATGAAGAAGGTGCGTTGATCTGCAAATGTTTCGCGATTGATGCGGTGATGATCGAAGAAATGATCTGGGCTAATAAATTGCGCACTGTTGAGGATGTCACCAACTTCACCAAAGCGGGCGGCGGTTGCGCGGCTTGCCATGAAGACATCGAAACGATTTTGGAAAAAGTACTGGCCGAAAAAGGCGAGAAATTCGATCCGACCGCGGCACCGGTGGAAGCGCCTGCAAAAGTCGCCGCCGTTAAAGCACCGTTGACCAATTTGCAACGCATCAAAAGGATTGAAGAAGTGTTGGAATCGTTAAGACCGGCATTGATGGCGGACGGCGGCGACGTGGAACTGGTCGAAGTCATCGGCAACACCGCTTACGTCAACATGACCGGCGCCTGTAACGGTTGCCAAATGGCCGCGATGACGATTGCAGGAATTCAACAACGCTTGATGGAAGTGATGGGCGAATTCATTAAAGTGGTGCCGGCTTCGGAAATGGCGAAACTGGTCAATATAGAGGTGGCGTGATGGCTGACATTTATCTTGATAACAATGCGACAACCAAGGTTGATCCTGCGGTGGTCGATGTGATGATTCCGTATTTTCTTGAGCAATACGGCAATCCGTCATCGATCCATAAGTTCGCCGACGGCGTGGCGCGCGGGCTTAAACAGGCCCGGCAGCAGGTGCAGGCTTTGATCGGTTGCGAGCATGATTCCGAAATCATTTTTACTTCTTGCGGCACCGAATCCAACTCCACGGCGATTCTATCCGCAATCAAGGCGCAACCGAACAAGAAAGAAATCATAACCACCACAGTGGAACATCCGGCGATTTTGAGCCTGTGCGAACATCTTGAAAAAGAAGGCTACACCATCCATCGGTTGCCGGTCGATAAAGCCGGACGTTTGAAACTGGAGTCTTATCAACGCTTGTTATCCGATCAGGTGGCGATAGTCTCGGTGATGTGGGCCAATAATGAAACCGGCACGATTTTCCCTGTCGCTGAAATGGCGGAGATGGCCAATGCCGCAGGTGTGATGTTTCATACCGATGCGGTGCAGGCGGTTGGTAAGATTCCGATGATGTTGCAGGATACCAAGATCGATATGCTGTCATTGTCGGGACATAAGTTGCATGCACCCAAAGGCATCGGCGTTTTATACCTGCGCCGCGGCACGCGTTACCGTCCTTTATTGCGCGGCGGTCATCAGGAGCGCGGCAGAAGGGCAGGGACTGAAAACAGCGCGTCTATTGTCGGTCTCGGCAAAGCTTGCGAATTGGCGCTGGAGTATATCGAGTATGAAAACACCAAAGTCAAGGCCATGCGCGACCGTTTGGAACAAGGCATTACCGAGCAGATCGGCCATTGTTTCGTAACCGGCGATATGTATAACCGTTTGCCGAACACAACGGATATTGCTTTTGAATACATCGAAGGCGAATCGATTTTGATGTTGCTGAACAAAGCCGGTATAGCGGCATCGAGCGGTTCGGCGTGTACGTCAGGATCTTTGGAACCTTCGCATGTGATGCGGGCCATGGATATTCCCTACACCGCCGCGCACGGCACGATCCGTTTTTCGTTCTCGCGCTATAACACCATGGCGGAAGTGGATGAAGTGCTGAAAGTGATGCCCGGCATTGTCGCGACCTTGCGCAAGTTGTCGCCGTATTGGTCAGGTGATGGACCGGTGGCAAATCCTGAGCAGGCTTTTGCTCCGACGTATTCGTAGCAATCAAACGTAGGCCGGAATAAGCCGGTTCGAGCGATAGCAAGAACCGGTGTTTCCGGCAAACACTACCGGAATTCGCCGGAAACACCACCTAGCGCTACTATTTCTTTCACCTGTCTTCAATCTGAGGCTTGGAGAGTTAACGTAAATCCACACTACAAGGTTAGAGAGTGTTCTCAATCATATTTAGCAGAACGGTTAAAAAGGTTAAAATAAAATATTTTATTAGGTACTTAGCCGGAAACTTATGACACGTACTGTTCTGAGAGATGACCAATGGGAGCGAATAAA
>Ga0208117_100076_pt1 | contig 82334 bp, 77 predicted proteins | sample LakWasMet26_LOW6_2_FD_183870 | JGI IMG/M metagenome (GOLD analysis project Ga0208117, IMG submission 183870) | Freshwater sediment methanotrophic microbial communities from Lake Washington under simulated oxygen tension - Sediment Metagenome... | ecosystem: Environmental > Aquatic > Freshwater >...
TGACGAAGTTCAATAATTTTGCCGACAATTTGCTTGAACAAAGCAGGCGGTAAAAACCCATAGTCGTAAGTACCCGCTTTTCCTGATATAGGCCGTAAATCATATCCCGTCCATAAAAATTCATTGAAGTCATCAAGAATAATCCACGACCGTTCCCCATCCAGCCCAAGATGCTTTTTTACCTTAGGCGGAATTTCAATGGCGACAGTCGGATCAATAGGAGGGGTATGCGTGATAGGCGCAACGGTAACTGTTCGGCTATCGTTGTCATTTTTGACCACCGAAATAATGGCACAGGGTCTGTTTTTTAAGCCCTCGTTTTTTCCGGCTTGGTATTCATTCCGCCATAAATATGAATAGGAAATAACCAGCCCACATTCCGGTTCCGGTAGCGCCATGTTGGCTTAATCATCCATCAAGTCATTCAGATGATCATGTGCCGAATCCATTTGTGCTGTAGCAATTGCACTAACAGTTTGTTCCGGCAGTTCGCTTATATGATAAGCGTGGCGTGATTGGGCTTTGAGCGATAAATATTCTTTAAAATCATGTTCGGAAACAAAATAGCCGCTGGTTCGCCCATGACTTGTAATCGCTATGGCTTCCCGTTGAACTTGCTCTTTGTATTGCCCGAAATTTTTGACAAATTTGGTTGCTGGAACTTCTTGCATGACCCGCCTCAACTGCACAAAATACGCATATTACGGAAAATACGTAATATGTCAATAATCACGAAACCCGCGCATTACGATTGCACGAACAGAAAATGGACTGGGAAGATAGGATAATGCAGGAGCAATCGCCAAGATAATACGAAGATATTAAATGAGGCTTGGCTAACTTTTATTTCCTGCTTAAACCATAATCAGGATGTCTACGTTGGTGCTTAACGACCGTTACCCGAAGCACATCATTTGCCGGAACCCGAAAATAAATAACGTAAGGAAAGCGTTTCATCAACGCTCGACGTATATCACTTTCAACAACTTGCCATTGCGTTGGCAATGCCGCTATCTTAAATATTTGACGCTCAAACTGTTCAGAAACGCAATCCCTAAACTTTGTGAGCACTGATTGTAGTAGTCGATAATGTCCCGTAATTCCTGCTCAATAGCTGGATGATATTCAACTCGCATTTCGTAGTCGTGCCATTAACTGCGTATGCGATAAGGGCTTTACTTCACCGCTTTCAATCTCGCTATCGCGCCGTTTTGCTAACGCGATCGCCTCATCGTCTGAAAGCTCCGGCACTACAAGATACGGGGTTTCAAGGCTTTCCCACAAAGTCTCGGCAAGCATCGCCCTGTCATGTGGGCTTAACTTTAAAACTTCACTGGCAATCTGCTCAATATTCATAAAATAGCCCCAAAATATAGTTTAAAACTGATGTGTCGAAGCAGTTTGCCATAGCCGGATAGGTTGGGTAAAATCTTTTCGTTGCGTAATATTTGAGCATCCGGTTACATGTTATTGGACAATAAAAAACCCGCTAAGCCTTTCGGCTTGCGGGTTTCTATTTATTGATTTAATAATTTGGTGGAGGCGGCGGGAATTGAACCCGCGTCCGCAAGTACTCCGCCACAAGGTCTACATGCTTATCCCGCTCTTTTGATTTAGCTAGTGACTACCCGTCGGGCCAAGAAAATCACCAGCGATTCCGTAAGGTTTTAGCGCATCCACACCGGACAGATTTCAGCGCGATCTTATGTAGATGACCTCTGAGCGCCTCTCATACCTAAAAGGTACTAAAAACTCCACCCGCATAAGCACAGATGGTCAGAGGAATGGTGCTGTGTTTAAGCAGCTAAAGCCATTGAGTAGTTTTCGTCATTTGCGAATACTTTAGTTTCAGTAGATTTTACGAGGTGTACTGTCCTCGGCATGCGCTTAAGGTTTCGCTACCCACGTCGAAGCCATGTCGCCCCCATATGGTTTGCAGGCTATAAACTATAGCCTTGATAAAGAAGTTCAAGGGTTAAGCTAAAAATAAGCCGCCTTGTTATGAATCTTCTTTAATGCCCGCCGCAGCGCAACATGTGCTGCGGCGGGCGTTTGGTACTTAGATGACCGTTACGTTTTCAGCTTGCGGGCCTTTTTGGCCTTGCGCTACGCTGAATTGTACTTTTTGGCCTTCATCCAGCGATTTGTAGCCGCCGGCGTTTTGGATTTGGTTAAAGTGTACGAATACATCGGGGCCTGATTGTTGCTCGATAAAGCCAAAGCCTTTCTCTGAATTAAACCATTTAACGATGCCGGTAGTTATTGTAGACATAATGAGTCCTGTAAATATTTGAGTATAAAAAGCCTTTAAAAGGCGGGTCGAGCTGGTAAATTGGGAAATTACAAAATGAGAAACAGGACGAAGAACTACAGAAGGTACATCGAAATGGTAAGCAGAGGGTAAATCTTATTTTCAAGCTGCATGCAGTATGGGCGCCCCATATAGAGATGTCAATTTATATTTTTGGATGCTTGGCATTTATCTATACGATGCTGGTAATTATATTGTCCGCATACCTAGCCGTACACAGTACAATTAGAGAACCATTCATTATCAAAGCATAGTTATGACTAAAAACAGTTATCAAAAGCCATCGCAGCAAACTCAAGAGGAAGCGCTGAAAATTGCCAGAGGAACGCAACGCCCCGCTCAAACCAAAGAACAAACCAGGCTGATTGCTCAAGGCGTTCAAAAAGGAATTGATCTATACAAAAGGCAGCAAAAAGAAAAAGCCAGGGACTTGAATAGAAAACTCAAGAAAGCATCAAGTCAAAAGGGGCAATCGATTGAATCGGATGACCATGAAATGCAACAAATAATCGTTTACCGACAGCACTGGCTTCCTTGGCTGCTGCTGTTTCTGACATGGCTGGGCGTGGGCATTTACTTTCTTGTTTGAAAGCACACGTTATTGCGATTGTAAAAGACTTGCTCGCCAGCGCCGATAAAATCTGTCGGTATAAATCCAATCTTTGAAAACTGTCAGCAGTTTTAAAATGCTGCCAACTCTGACCAGGACACAGTTACGGATTGCCGTGGTTTTGTGCACACGCTTACCATCAATTGACAGCAATTTTTCCCTGGCGCATCATCATTCCGAAACTAACTATTTCAACCGGAGGAAACCGCGATGACCGTTCAATTGACCACCCATCAGATCAATGAATTCAAGACGAAGCTGAACGATCGCTTCATGGCGTTGCGACGGGAAATCAGCACGGAATTGCTGCGTTCTGACGAGGAGCCCTATGTTGATCTGGCCGGCCGAGTGCGCGACTCGGGCGACGTCGCACTGGCCGACTTGCTGGTGGACATCAAACTTGCCTCTATCGATCGCCACGTCCAGGAAATCCGCGACATCGATGCCGCCTTGATGCGCATCGCCACAAGCAGCTACGGCCAATGCAGCGACTGCCAGGAGCCCATCGCTATTGAACGTCTGACAGCCCAGCCCGCCGCCCAGCGTTGTATTATTTGCCAGGAAGCCCATGATCGTACCTATGCTCACGGCAATCATCCGACGTTGTGAGAACGATGGCTACAAAGAATGGAGGTCGGGAATTAACTACGTGGCAGACAAAAGTCGGCCATTGGCAACCCTGCGCTGATCAAGCATTTTTTTGAGCGCAAATGCGTTGCATAACAACAGGCCTTGGCGTTCTCATTTCTCCTTGTTCAAAATCGATGATGTTCAGCAACGGTGAATAGATTTCGAGCAGTTCATTCGGTAGCAACAAGAAGTCGGGATTACTTGGCTTGCCATAGCGTTCGTTACCCGTCATGAAAGTTTCATAAATCAGCACCCCACCTGGATTAAGTATTTCAGCAATAGCGGGGAGCAGCGGCCGATACAGATAACGGCTGACTATTACTCCGTCATAGCGCAGGTCTGAGTAGGGCCAGTCGCCTGCTTCAATATCAACAACAATAACCTCGATATTATCCATCCCCATCATGTTCGATAGCGCCTGGGCATCGCGATCAACCGCATCGACTTGATAGCCTTGCTGAGCAAGCCAGATTGCATGGCGTCCGTTGCCGCAGGCAAGGTCGAGTACCCGACCCTTTTCAGGTATCAAGGAAGCGTACTTAACAATCCAGGGTGATGGCTGTTCTATCAAATTGTGTCTTGTCATGATGGTATTAACGTAAAAGTAAGTGCTTGGCTTTGTGTAACGCATGCCGCGTAATCACTGGTACTCAGTCAAATTTATAATGTCGAGTGAGAGGCTATGTGGGAGCGGCTACCAAAAGTAGGCGCTTTAGGCGAAGCCGCTCCCACAGTTAAATTATCCGCAGACAAAACAAGATTGACTGAGTACTAACAAAGAATTGCTCTAGCTCCGAGCAATTATGCCAAGCCAAAATAGCAGCGTTTTTGGCTTGGCGTTGATGGCTGATGATGCCGTTATCTTTTAGGGGCGGGTGGCGGTGAGCCGGGCGGTGGCGGTGGAATAGGAGACGATGACGGCTCGGCTGGACGGTATGTTTCGGTAGAGAATTGTCCCGATACCGGCACTTTATGGCCCTTGGAATACATGCATTGAATATAAGCTACGTTATAGCGCTCCTGCGTTCCAACCATGGAACTGTCGGCGGTGCCGGCGCCGACTATACTGCCGCCCAGTAAACCGGTGCCTGCCCCGATGGCGGCTCCTTCCCCTCCGCCGATTGCCGCTCCCGCTGCCGCACCTAAAGCCGTACCGATTGCGGCGCTGGTGACGCCGCTACGCTCAGCCTGTTTTTCAGCGCTAGTGCCGCCAATCTGGAAATAAGCGTATTGCTGGCAGACAGCATCGTCGTTACGAAACTGGTCAAAAGACAGGCCGCTGCCGGGCAGCACCATGACACTGGGGCCGGTCGGCAAGCTGACGCAGCCGCTGACTGCCAGCATGACCGTAGACGAAAGAACTATGGAAAAACGTGACATATCTGGACTCCTTAACGGGGTGAGGGCGGTATCGGCTCAACTTGTTGCCAACCTCTCGGGCATTCTTTGACATAAGGATAATAGCCTTCAGGGTTGCGGCAGTAATACCAGTAGCCGGATGGGTATTGCTGGACGGCGGGCAGAGGTTGCTGGATGTAAACGGGTGGCGTTACCGGTACGGTGATCACGGTCGGCGGATAGTAATAAGGATAATAAAAAGGGTCGCGGTAAAAGGGATCACGATAATAGGGATAAAGTGGCGCGCCGAAAGAAAACCCAAAACTGGAATAACCGTGGCGTGCCCAATTGACACCGCTATACAAGCTGCAAATCACCAGTAGTATTGTTGACAGCATCAGGTTGGTTTTCATTACTTACTCCTTTCAAAAACAGCAGCTGCAGAACTGCGGATAGAAGCCTTATGAATGTGGTCTTATCTGTCGATGCTCATTGCTGAAGTGCCGCCGGTTATTGACAATAAATCCCAAGCATACCGGTTTAATTAAAGCTGACACCTCGGTAGAGTATAGCGACGAGGACTCATTTCTTTTACTCTACCTTATTAGTTGCCGTCAAATTTACTTATTATTTTCGAAAGGCGCGAAACCTTCTGTAAAACTGAAATTGTCATGAGCCGATCATTAGCGAGTACTAGGCATCAGCGTGCGGACATTGATAGAATCGTAAGCCGCTGATCCGTCATTTATCCTATTTCACTGCACGCTTTTTAAGGCTACGCTGGAGATAAAATGATCCGACATAGGACCGATACAACCAGGGGTGTAATATTTTACGGTGGTCATTGCGCACCCTGCTTAACGTTCGGCCAACCATGAAAATGCGCGCTTTGTTCGCAAGCTGCTTGCTGTCATGTCCACTTGCCGCTTTTCCGGGGCAGGACGGCATCCTGGACGATCCTTTTGCCACGTCCCAGCAAGTGAGCCCAAGCCCCGGAAAAAGACAGTCTGCTCCGGTAGACCCTTGTCGTCTGGACAAGAATAGCGGCCATGCCTGGACGCTGGTGGATGTGGTCGACCAAGCGCTTTGCAGCAACCCGCAAACCCGGCAAGCCTGGGCCAATGCCCGTTTCCAGGCGGCACAAGTCGGCATTGCCAAATCGGCCTATTTACCGACCGTAACCTTGAATACCTCAGTTGCGCGGAGCATGAATGCCGCTGGGGGCAGTAACTTACAGCTAACCACCATCACCAGCGCGGGCGGCGCTTCACAGCCTATCAATCGATTTACCCCGGTTGTCAGCCTGAATTACCTGCTTTATAACTTCGGCGGCCGGGAAGCGCAGCTTGAAAGCGCGCAAAGGACTTTGGAAGCTTCGAACTGGACGCACGACGCAACGCTGCAAACGGTAATGTTTGCAGCAGTTCAGGCCTATTATCAGGTTTTTGCGACGCAAGCCGCAGCACAAGCAGCGCTGGTTTCTGAGAAAGCCGGCGATGAAGCGCTGAGTGCGGCCCAAAAGCGCTATGAAGTCGGCGCCGCGGCATTGGCCGATGCGCTACAGGCAAAGACCGCTTTCGCCCAGGCCCGGCTCAACCGCCAAAAAACCGAGGGCGATGCCAGAGTGGCTATCGGCAGCCTTGCCAATGCGCTGGGGCTGGACGCCGACTATCGCTTGGATATTGCGGCTCCGTTCCTGCCCAAACCGGATGCCGAACAGGAAACCATGGTGCATCGTTTGATCGAAGAGGCTAAGGCCATGCGTCCCGATCTAGCCGCCGCCGAAGCCACGGTTAAAGCGGCCGAAGCGAATGTTAGAGCCGCCGAGGCAGGGCACTGGCCGAGCATTTCCGTGATCAGCAATTACGGCTACAGCCACACCAGCCTGCCCAGCGATACGCAAAGCTGGACGATTGGCATGCAGGTCAGTTTGCCGTTATTCACCGGTTTCAATGTCACCTACCAGATACGCAGCGCAGAAGAGCAGCTCGAAGTTAAGCGAGCCGATTACGATAAGCTCGAGCAATCTGTGAGTCTGGATGTCTGGCGGGCCTACCAGCTGTTAAATACCGCCCACGAGAGCTTTAAAAGCAGCGAAGACTTGGTGACCAGTGCCGACCAGTCCGAAAAGGTGGCGATGGGACGCTACAAGGCGGGAGCCGGTAATATCATCGATCTGTTGAATGCCCAGGCCAGCCACGCCAATGCCAGGCTGCAATTGATTCAGGCCCAGTATACTTGGCTGACGCAAAAAGCCCAGCTAGCCCAGGCACTGGGGCGTTTGGATTTTTCCTCCATTCCGTCGAGGTAACAATTTATGGCGCTTCGGTATAAGTTAATCGTCCTTTTCAGCCTGATCGCTATTGTAGTGGGCATTTACGGATTCAATGTCTGGCGCAAAGCTGACCAAGACCATAACTACCGGACGGAAAAAATAGCCAAAGGCAATATAGTCAAGACGATCTCCGCCAACGGCACATTAAACCCGGTGGTGCTGGTCAATGTTGGTACGCAGATTTCCGGCGTGATCAACAAGCTGAATGTCGATTTCAATGACCGAGTGCATCAAGGTCAAGTGTTGGCGGAAATCGATCCGTCATTGATTGATGCCCAGCTCGAGCAGAGCCGGGCGGCGTTTGCCAATGCGCAGGCTTCGCTCAAACTCGCTCAGGCCAATGAAGCCAGATCCAAGGAACTGTATGCCCAGGATTATGTCGCCCGGTCGGAGCTTGATCAAGCCATCCAGGCGCGGGAAGCCGCCAAGTCGCAAGTGGCGTCGGCCATTGGCCAGCTTAAACGCGATCAAGCCAACAAAGGCTATACCATCATCAAATCCCCGGTCTCCGGCGTCGTGGTGTCGCGCAATGTCGACATCGGGCAAACCGTCGCCGCCAGCTTTCAAACACCGACTTTATTCACCATAGCTCAGGATTTGAAGCGCATGCAGATCGACACTTCGGTTGCCGAAGCCGATGTCGGCGGCATCCGGCTTAATCAAAATGTAAACTTCACCGTAGACGCTTTTCCCGACCGGGTTTTTCAGGGAAAAGTTTTCCGGATCAGGCTGGATTCCAAAGTGCTGCAGAATGTGGTCACTTACGATGTGGTGGTCAGCGTGGATAACCCGGAAGAAATCCTGTTGCCGGGCATGACCGCCTTCGTCAACATCGTTATTGACGAGAGAAACGACGTTTTGAAACTACCGTTGGCGGCGCTCAAGTTCCGTCCTGCCGAAGAAGCCGCCAGCCAGCCCGGCAAACACGTTTACCGTCTGGAGAATAACAAGGCCGTGGCGGTTCCGGTACAGACCGGCATCGCCGACGGCAAATACGCGGAATTAACCGGCGGGGATTTAAAAGAAGGCGATGAGGTGATTCTCGAAGACCAAAGTGAGCGTAAGCCTGAGGCCAAAGGGCCGGGACAAAGCGGCTTCCGGGTCAGGGCATTTTGATGCAACGTCCTTTGATCTGCGTCAACGGACTGTCTAAATATTATTTGGAAAACATGCCGGTGCTCAAGGATATTAATTTCAGCATCGACAGCGGCGAGTTCGTGGCGATCATGGGACATTCCGGTTCAGGCAAATCGACGCTGATGAATATACTCGGTTGCCTGGACACCGCAACCAGCGGGCATTATTACCTGGAAGGCAGGGACACTGCCGCGTTAAGCGCGGATGAATTGGCTGTGCTAAGAAACCGCCTGATCGGATTTGTTTTTCAGGGCTTCAACTTGTTACCGAGAAGCTCGATCTTGGACAATATCGGCTTGCCGCTGCTTTATGCCGGCAAGGGCAAAGCCGAGCGGCGCGAGAAAGCCTTGTATATGCTGGATCGGGTCGGCTTGGCTGAATTCGGCGAGCGCAGGCCGAATCAACTGTCGGGCGGCCAGCAGCAACGCGTGGCCATCGCCAGAGCGTTGGTCACCACCCCCAAACTGATTTTAGCGGACGAGCCGACCGGCAATCTCGACACCCAAACCGGCGAGGACATCATGAAAATATTTCAGGTCTTGAATGAAAAGCATAACATCACGATCATTCTGGTCACTCATGAAGCCGATATTGCCGCCCACGCCAAACGCTTGATCCGCGTGGTCGATGGCCGAATCGCCAGCGATCGGCCGTCATGATCATCGGCGCATTATTGGGAGAAGGCTGGGCGGCGATGCGCGCCAACCGGTTGCGCACCTCGTTAACCATGCTGGGCATGGTGTTCGGCGTCGGCGCAGTAATCATGATGCTGGCGATCGGGCAGGGCGCGCAACTAATGGTCAACGAATCCATCGCCTCGATGGGCAGCAACCTGTTTATCGTGCTTTCGGGCTCAACAACGGCGGGAGGCTTGCGGCAAGGCTCCGGTACGGTGCCGACGCTGACCTTGGACGATGCCCAAGCGATCAGTGAATTACCTGAAATCGCCGCGGTCGCGCCCACCTTTTCAAATACCGCCCAACTGATTTACGCGGCGAGCAACTGGAGCACGCTGGTATCGGGAACCACGCCCGCTTTTCTCGATGTTCGCGAATGGACAGTCAGTTCGGGGGAAGCCTTCAGCGACAGCGACGTGCGTTCGGCAACCCGGGTGCTGTTGATGGGCCAAACCGTGGTTCGCAACCTTTTCGGCGATGAAAACCCGGTCGGCAAAATGGTCAGGGTGAAAAACAGCCCGTTTCTGGTGCTGGGCGTTCTGGCGCCGAAAGGCCAAAGCCTGGATGGACGGGATCAGGACGATACCGTGTTTATCCCCATCACTACCGCTCAGCGCCAACTGTTCGGTACCGAATTTCCCGGCATGGTGCGCTTCATCATGGTCAAGGCCAAATCAGCCGAAGTCATGGACAGAGCCGAACAGGGCATCAACGAATTGCTCAGGGCAAGACACAGAATCAACGAAAGGCAGGAAGACGACTTTACGGTCCGCAATCTCACCGCAGTAACGCAAGCCGCTGCCGGCACCACCAAGGCCATGGCGACGATGCTCGGGGCGATCGCGTCGGTGTCGCTGCTGGTCGGCGGCATCGGCATCATGAATATCATGCTGGTTTCGGTCACCGAAAGAACCCGCGAAATCGGCATCCGCATGGCGATAGGCGCAAGACAACGCGATATCCTGCTGCAATTTCTTTTTGAGGCGGTAATGATCTCGTTAGCCGGAAGCCTTATCGGCGTGATGCTGGGCATTGCCAGTGCTTATTTTTTCAGCCATTTCAATGACGCGTTAGTCGTCGTAACGCTCAGCTCGGTAGTGCTCGCTTTCGGCGTAGCCGTTGCGGTCGGCGTATTCTTCGGCTTCTATCCGGCACGCAAGGCCGCCAACCTCAAGCCCATCGAAGCGCTTCGGTTTCAATAAGGGGTCGCTATGGCCTGACTATGCTGTAAACCCCGATCAGGATTTTTCTGCGCTGGCAGCGTGAAATAGAAAGAAGTGCCTTTTCCGGGTTGGCTATTGAAATGCAGCGCTCCATCATGGGCTTCGATAATGGAACGAGTGATCGACAGCCCCATGCCCATGCCGTCCGCTTTGGTGGTGTAAAAAGGCGTCAGTACCTTTTGCTGTTGGTCTTTGTCAAGCCCCGGTCCGTTATCTTTGACCCTGACCTGTATGCTGTCATTGAGCGTCAGCCGGCTATGGATAGATAACTGGCGTTGTTGCTCCACGGATAATTCTTTTAAGACATCAACGCTGTTCCTGACCAAATTTATAATGACCTGCTCAATTTGTATCTGATCGACATAAATGGGCGGCAGGTTATTTTCCAGCGTAAATGTCAGTTTTATATGGTTTTGTTTAATTTCAGCCAGACAAAGATCGACAGAGTTGTGAATCAATGCATTAACGTCGGCGGCCGAACGATGTTGGGTGTGGGATTTGACGAATTCCCTCATGCGATGAATGATCCGTCCCGCCCGTAAAGCCTGCTGCTGGGTTTTGTGCAGAATCTCGATAAGCCTTACCAGATCGGGGGTTTCAGTATTGATCAGGTTTAAACTGACCTGCGTATAGCTGGAAATCGCGGACAGCGGCTGGTTGACTTCATGCGCGATGCCGGACGCCATTTCGCCCATCAGCCCAAGGCGCGTGACATGGGCGAGTTCGTCCAGATGTTCCTTGTCTTGCTGTTCCCGGCGTTTGCGCAGGCTGACGTCGCGCACAATGCCGGTAAAATAATGGGTATCATTAATTGAATATTCCGCTACGGACAGATCCAGCGGCACCACGGAACCGTTTCTGTGTAGACCTTCAATCTCCTGAATCTGGCCGTTCACTGTTTTAAGTAAATTACAGTATGAGGGCATCAGTTTGCAAACACTGCATCCAACCAGTTCTTCCGGTTGATAGCCGAAAATGGTTTCCACGGCGGCATTCGCCGATTCGATGATGCAGAATGTGTCATAAGTGATAATGCCTTCCACCGAGGCGTCGAAAATGGCGTTGAGTTTGGCTTCAATCTGTTTGCGGCGAGTAATGTCGTACAGGATCACCAGATGTTCGCCTGTAAAATCGCGGTGAATCGCCGCTGCGCTCGCCAACACGGTTTTAATGTGCTGGTTTTTGCAGCAAACAGCCAGCTCTAAAGGCGAAAAGTCGGAATGATCCTGCTTGGCTTTTTCCAGTGAGGTTTGCCAGGTAGTTTCGAACCAATGGCGATAGTCAAGATCAGGAATGGCTTTCGAAAACCAGTCTGCCAGAGTGGGGACGTCATCTATGTTGTAGCCGAAAGTTTGTATGAATGCCGGATTCAGGAAGGTAATGTTTAACTGTTCATCATTCAGCACTATCGGCACCGGGGTCGCTTCAATAATCGAACGGAATTTCTCCTCACTGGCTTTGAGCTGATTTTCCATCAATTTGCGCTCGGTGATGTTTTCATGACTAACCACAACCCCGCGGCGGGAACCTTGCAATGGCAATACGGTCATATTAAACCAGCGCTGCTGATTGGACGAGTGGCACGGGTATTCTAAATGAAATATGTTCAGCTTACCCTCCAGCACCTCGGCAATACCTGTTTGAGCGCTGCTTGTCTCATCGCCGCACGGTTGATCAGAGGCGTTTTTACATGCGTCCAGATAGTTAAAGCCCAGCAGATCCTGCCCGGATTCCGGTAAGCCGTTTTCTTTTGCAAATTGCCGCCATGCGTTGTTAACGCTAACAATAACGCCCTGCGCATCCAGCACCGCGATATGTGCGGTCAATGAGTTAAGTATGCTGGCATTAAAAGCATCACTGTCGCGCAGTCTCTCCTCCATTTGTTTGCGCTCGGTGATATCCAGCGCCACGCCATGAAGACGGTCAATGGCCCCACTGTCGTTGCGGATGGCTTCCCCGCGTGCCAATATCCAACCGTGTATTCCGTCCGCTCTGACTATTTCAAGTTCCAGTTCATAGGGAATCCCCGTTTTCTGTATGCGGGACAGAGCAGTACTCAACCGTTTCCAGCTCTCAGGAGTGAATAACCGGAAGTTCTCTGTGCAATCCGGTGGCGGTAGCCCTGGGTTTAAACCCAATATGCGGTAAAGTTCCTCCGACCAGATGATATGGTTAGCCGTTACGTCCAGCTGCCAGCTGCCCACATGGGCGATCCGTTGCGCTTCTTGCAGTTTCTTCTGGTTTTGCCGGAGCGCCTCTTCCGCGCGTTTACGAACGGAAATATCTTGATGCGTGCCGATCATGCGCAAAGGACTGCCGTCTTCGGCACGGCTGACCACCATGCCGCGTGTCAGAACCCATTTGTAACTCCCATCCTTGTAGCGCAAGCGATGTTCAACGACAAAAATGACTGACTTTTCACCCAGATAGGCTTGTATTGCTTCTATAAAGCCGGACTGGTCATCGGGATGAACAAGATTTAAAAGCTCTTGTTGAGTAGGGTTCCGTTTTCCGCATACCCCCAGCATCTCTTTCCAACGCCCCGACGGATACTTGATCTCATCGGAGACAATATCCCAGTCCCATACGCCGTCGCCGGAGCCCTCAATGGCAAATTTCCAGCGATATTCACTCTCCCGCAACGCCTCTTCTGTTTGTTTTCTTTTTTGTATTTCAGTTTGCAGTTGAGCGACGCTGGGCAAGGATAAAGCGCGGGGGATTACCCATATCATCAGTACAGCGGTAGAGACTGATGCAATTGCCGTTAGGGCTTTAAAAAAGCCGTCCAGCCAATACAAGGGCGTCCAGATCGTGATAGCCGACAGTAAATGCGTGGTGCCGCAAGCGATAATAAATCCGGCAAACATGACGGCCAGCCACGGATAGGGAAAATCCTTACGCTGCCGAATGAAGTGGACCAGAGTCAGGGGGATGGAATAATAGGCGAGCGTGATTAGCACGTCTGAGATGACGTGAAGCCAAAGCAAGAGCGGCTTCCACGACAGACAATAACCATGCGGGGTGAAATCGTTAATCCCAAAAAAATCAATAAGTGGCTGCATTTGTCGGGTATAGGAATAAAGGTGAACAAGGTACGCCATTTTCAGGATGGCTTAAAGCAGCTTTCACTCCATGTGCTGTTAAGAAAAACGGAAGCTACAACAGGATCTGAATTTTAGAAAGTTAAAAAAGCAAATATACAAAACAGAATAAAGACTTTAATTTCTCGTTCAATAGGTACTATTACTTATCCGCGCATGAGCTTCCGCTTAGCTGATGCGGCTCATTACCGACAAGAGCCACAAAAATCCGGCTTTAAAAAGCTTTGGTTTACCTTTAACGGCCAGACAGATCTGACTATTGGCTTCGTGGGTCATGTTTTTTCTGTGACGGGCATCACATCGACGATTAATTCTTATGCCGGCGAAAGGCTCTTTGGACGCTGATTAACTGGGTTTGGCAAAGCGGCAACAAAAGGGATTGACTTGCTTGACCGCTATGGAACAATGAAAGCAATTGATCGGATTACTTTTTTGATCCAATTTCCGGTTTTTAAGAGGGTCTGCTAAGAAACCGGGGATTCTTGCTGATGGGGTTAAGCTCTATGACTCAAAAATCTTTAGCCGAATTACGAAAAATAATTCATCAGGCGCATTTAGCCGATGAAAAAAGCCTTATCAGCGAATTACTTTATTGCGTATGGGCGCGGTTTGCGCTTTTCAGAAAGCCCTCTCCCCGGCCTTTCAATGAAAGGCGGGGCGGGCAACAACTGCAATTCGCGCCATTGTTGAATATATCGGCATTAAACGGTTACGATCCGGCTTCGATAACCGAGTGCGCCAGAACGCTGGCTTCCGCAGTCAGGGCAAAAAAACATCAGCAATCCGCGATTGAAGCCTTTCTTGAGGAATATCAGCTCACCTCCCGTGAAGGCATTATTTTAATGGGTATTGCCGAAGCCCTGCTGCGCATTCCCGACAGCCGAACCCAAGACCTGCTGTTACAGGAAAAGCTCAGCGGCGTCGACTGGCAAAGCCATTTGCATCACAGCGATTCTCTATTGGTCAATCTGGCGACCAGAGCGCTGTTATTTGCCGGAGACTTTGAAGCGCATACGCATAATGGCTCTCCGGCCTTCGACCAACTGCTGTCCCGAATGGGCGCGCCGCTAATACGCGCCGCAGTCAAGCAGGCCATGCAGCATCTGGCCTTGCAGTTTGTCTTTGCGGAGACCGTACAGCAAGCCGTTCAGCGCAGCGAGCAGGACCCGGTGTTCCGCTATTCGTTCGATATGCTGGGAGAGGCGGCGTTGACGAAGGCCGATGCAGAGCGTTATTTGAATGCCTATCGTGCGGCTATCGATGCATTGGCCGGACATGCGGCCTCTGCCGATATTCACGCCAATCCGGGCCTATCGATTAAATTATCCGCTTTATGTCCCCGCTTCGAACCGTTGCAGCATGTCCGCGCCGTCAAAGAGTTGAGCGATAAACTGCTGGCCTTGGCGCAGGCAGCGCGCGCGGCTAATATTGCGATTACCGTTGATGCGGAAGAGTCCGAACGCCTGGATATGTCCTTGGATATTTTTGCCGCTGTTTTCAACCATCCCGATTTAGACGGCTGGCCGGGGCTGGGCATAGCGGTGCAGGCCTATCAAAAAAGGGCGCTGCCGGTGATCCGCTGGCTGGCTAAACTGGCCGAAGGCCGACGCCGGAAGATTCCTTTGCGTCTGGTCAAAGGCGCATACTGGGACAGCGAAATTAAACGGGCGCAGGAAAACGGCCTGGCCGATTACCCGGTGTTTGCCCGCAAGTCGGCGACCGATTTATCCTATCTGGCCTGCGCGCAGGTTATTCTGTCCAGGGCGGATGTCTTTTATCCCCAGTTCGCCAGCCATAACGCCCATACGGTTGCCGCGATCCATCAACTCGGGCAGCAGCATCCGGGTTACGAATTCCAGCGCTTGCACGGCATGGGCGAGAGCCTTTACCGGGAAATCATCGAAGTCCAGAACTGGCAGATCCCTTGCCGCGTTTATGCGCCGGTCGGCGCTTATCATGAGTTGCTGCCTTACCTGGTCAGACGCTTGCTGGAAAACGGCGCCAATACATCTTTTATCAATCAAATCAGCCGGTCGGACATTAGCATCGACGTACTGGTCAGCGATCCGGTAGCGGCGGTAAAGATACCGCCCAGTCATCCTATGATCGTATTGCCTCGCGATTTATTCGGCGAACAGCGGCCAAATTCCTCCGGGCTGAATTTGGCCGACCCCGAGCAGTTGGAATCGGTGCAGCAAACCCTGGACGGGTTGGCCGATATGCACTGGACGGCCATGCCGTTAATCAACGGCAGCCCCTGCGATGGCAACGAGCGGCTTATCGTCAACCCTTACGATAACCGGCTAACGGTCGGCACGGTAACGTTTGCAGAACCGGCGGCTATTGGCGAAGCGGTCACCGAAGCCGCTGAAGCATTCGTCAGCTGGCGGCTGTGCCCTGTTTCGCAACGCGCCGATTACTTGAAACGGGCTGCCGATCTGCTGGAAGCAAACCGGCTGGAGCTGGTTTCCTTGTGCGTACGGGAAGGCGGCCGGACCATCAAAGACGCGTTGGCGGAAGTCAGGGAGGCGGTCGATTTTTGCCGCTATTATGCCCAATCTGCGCTGGAGTTGTTCGGAAAGCCGATCCGGCTGCCCGGCCCCACCGGCGAGGAGAACTGGCTTTACCATTACGGACGCGGCGTCTATGTCTGCATCAGCCCGTGGAATTTCCCGATCGCCATTTTTGTCGGCCAGATCGCTGCGGCGCTGGTCGCCGGCAATACGGTCGTCGCCAAACCGGCTAGCCAGACCGCATTAACTGCGATGCATTGCGTCCGCTTGCTGCACCAAGCCGGCATCCCCGGATCGGTGTTGCAGTTCTTGCCTGTGGACGGCCGTTCGTTTGGCGAGCATTTATTGCCTGATCCCAGAATTGCGGGCGTGGTTTTTACCGGTTCCACGGAAACGGCGCAGTTTATCAACCGGCAATTAGCCGAGCATCATCAAAAGATCGTGCCGCTGATTGCCGAAACCGGCGGACAGAATGTGCTGATTGCCGACAGCTCGGCGTTGCTTGAACAACTGGTGCAGGATGCGGTTGTTTCGGCGTTCAACAGTGTCGGGCAGCGTTGCTCGGCGCTGCGGACCTTGTTCGTTCCGGAGGAAATCGCCGATAAAACCATCGCCATGCTGATCGGCGTTATGCAGGAACTAACTGTCGGCAACCCCGGCGTTTATCAAACCGACATAGGCCCGATTATCGATCATGCCGCGCTGTCGCCATTGGCTGAACATCTGCAAGCCATGCAGAAACAGGCGCAATTGCTCTACCAACTGCCGCTGCCGGACGGTTTGGAGCAGGGCAGTTTTTTCCCGCCCAGCCTGATAGAGCTACAGTCTTTATCGCAATTGAGCCGGGAAGTGTTCGGTCCGGTATTGCACCTGATCCGCTACCGCCAATCGGAACTCGATCAGGTTATTGATGCGGTTAATGCGACCGGCTACGGCCTGACGCTGGGCGTGCATACCCGGGTAGACAGCACCTTTAATGCGATCCGGCAGGGCGTAAAAGTCGGCAATATCTACGTTAACCGGAATATGATCGGCGCTGTGGTCGGCGCGCAGCCTTTCGGCGGCACGGGGCTTTCCGGCACCGGCCCGAAGGCGGGCGGACCCGATTATCTGCGCCGTTTCGCCATCGAGCAAACAGTCTCGGTAAACACTGCCGCTTTAGGCGGCAATGCCGGTTTGCTGGCGCAGGATTTACGCTAATTTAACGTTGCTTCGGTTTGGTGGGTTGAGGCGATGCGGGCATGTCCGGAGGTACAGGCATATCCGGCGGGAGCTGATCCAATTCTTCCTGTTCCATGTCATACATTAATCCCGGCACGGGAACTCGATGTCCCTTGCTGTACATGCATTGGATATAGACGATGTCATAACTTTGTTGGGCTTCATCTTTGGAATCGATGTCATCTTCCACGGCCGCAACCTGCTTATGGGTAAGGTTTCTGCATAGCAGGTCTTCATTATGGAACTGGTCAAAGTTTTTATCGGCGCTCGGCAGCACTAAAACACTGGGGCCGCTCGGCATTGTCGAGCAAGCGCTGAGCAAGACAGCGGAAATTATAATTATCAGAATTTGTAACATTTGATATACCTCCGTTAAGGAACAACATTCCGCCAAATAGTTGCACAATCCCTGTTATAAGGATAATAGCCCGAAGGATGAGTGCAGTAATACCAATAGCCGGGCTGCTGCTCTATAGGCTGGGGAGTAATTCTCCGCCATCCGGACGGGCATTCCTGCACATAGGGATAATAGCCGGCAGGGCTGGAGCAATAGTCCCCGCTGTTCGGCCCGAGCGATGGCACACTAAGTGCTGTTCCTTGATCGATATAAGAAGGCGGGCTAAAAGGCGTTACCGTAGACGGTGAAGAATAATAGGGCTGAAAGGAATAATAAGGCCAGTAATAGAACTCCGGCCGGGAGTAGGGGGATTCTATCAGGAGACTTTCCTTGTCACGGCCGTGCTGTCGAGATTTTCCGTGACCTTCTCCGGAAGCGCGTTTATGACCAATGCCGGGATTGCTTTTGCGGCCCTCATTAAAAGCGCGCCCATGGGCGCTGCCGGAACCGCTCCCGCTGACGTCAGCCGAGCGGTCTTCGTGTTGACCGCCGTCACGCGCCAAGGCGCCGTCGCTGATTAATAACGCAACAAGAATCATCGGCGCAATTGATAATCTTCCTGGCATCATTGTCTTTTCTCACTGATGTTACGCACAGGGTGTAAAGGTATCTCGCCTTCGGGTGCGAGAACCCGATTTAAATAAACGTCGCGTTAGCGACACTTTTGTTAAAGCAATTTAAATTCAACTGACTGCGTAACATCAGTTTTCTCATTTACCGAATGGACTAAAGGAGCGGGCTTTGCCGCATCAACTTAGGCTTCAACGCGAACCCCGTCCTCGCCAGCCGCCGCGGCCTCCTCCTCGCCAAGCCGGGCTTCGCGGACTTTGTCCACGCCAGCCGCGCCCTTGCACTCCCGGGCTTCTCCAACCCCGTCCTTGCCAACTACGGCCCTGCCAGCCATAACTGGGCCGACCGTAGCCCTTCCAGCCTCCGCCATAATAACGTGGACTATATCTGTGGCCGTAATAGCGCGGACTGTAGCGGTAATAGCGGGGACTATACCCGTACTGGCCGTAAACCCCATAAGTCCCATAGCTGTATCCGCCGTAAGGGGCGTAACCATAAGAAATGCCGACGCTGTCGTATGGCCGGGCATAAACGGCACAACCATTCAGAGAGCAGATAATGCCTGAAAGGGCGATTGCGATCGCTAAGCGTTTCATCGTTGGCTCTCCTCAGTCGGTTGGGCAGCCTATCTCTTGAACATGCAGCCGGACATATTGCAGAGCTTCTTTTCTAAGTGTCGGCTACGGTTCAAGCCAGGAACGAACCCGGCAAGCCAAACTAGAACCCTGCTGCCAGCGACACCCTGTATGCGGAACGGATCAATGAAAAATCGAGTTTTATAATTTCACAACAAAACCATAGTATCAATACGTATAACTACGAGCTTTAGCGGCTCGTTACAGCGCATATTTCCGGTCTGTCAGCAATCTGCTGCCCATGCTTGTCAAAGGCCCAATAGGGTATTTATAGAATCTTGTAATTTTGAGGGAATGCTCATATCAATGAACGCTACTCATCAATAGGCATTTTTACGGATTGTACAAACGATTAGCCTTCTCTAACCTGTAAACACAGCTCATCCATTCCAGCTGATTTTCAGGATTGGATATTGCCGGAATCATACGGAAATAGGGCCATGAACGCCTTTACCAGCGGTGCCGGGCATTTGGCGTGAAAAAGGATCATAGGCTGAAAGCGCTTTCGTAACAGGGTTCATATCTTTAATTTGGTGTTACGCACAGGATGTACTTCTCCCGTTTGCCGCGCCGAGCACCGGAGCTTTTGCCGAGAATGGCCAGTAAGGGGTGCGGCAGGGAGGCCGCACGTTGGCAGAGGGGCAGGAGCCCCTTCTGCCGACCCTCGGCAAAAGCGAGGAGCGCAGGACACAAGCGGCAACCGGGCCGCCTTTCTTTTGGATACTTTTCTTTGGCGGAGCAAAGAAAAGTATCTCGCCCTCGGGTGCGAGAACCCGATTCAAATAAACTGTCGCGTTAGCGACGCCTTAAATTTAAATTCGACTGAATGCGTAACATCAGTCTTTTATTGGTTTATCGATAAAGCGAGGCTCTTTGATATGCAGAATTCCGAAGCTATTCTCGCCGCCAATCTGCTGCAATTGATCATCTATTTCGGAGCCGTAGTTGCTATTACCGGCATCATGCTCGGCGGTGCGTATCTGCTGGGGCAGAGGCATCGCGCCAAAGCTGCCGACGAGCCTTTTGAGTCGGGCATCGTGCCTGTCGGTGATGTTCATATCCGTTTTTCCGTCCAGTTTTATTTGCTGGCGATCTTTTTTGTTATTTTCGATATGGAAAGCGTGTTCCTGTTCGCCTGGTCGGTGGCGCTGCAAGAGGCAGGCTGGGCCGGTTTTATCGAAGCGTTGATTTTTATCGGCGTATTAATCGCGGCATTAATTTACCTGTGGTTCATAGGCGCGCTTGATTGGCGCACCCGCAGGCAGCGCATTGATTCATCCGACAGCGGATCATAGGAGCAACTATGAAGCATTGGACTCTAACCGAGGCGGATAAAGATCCGGCTCCGCAACCCGGGCAGCAGTCTTATGAAGAGGCGTTGCGGCGCAACTTCCTGTTCGCCAAACTTGAGGACATGGTTGCCTGGGGGCAGTCCAATTCGGTCTGGCCGTTTAACTTCGGCTTGTCCTGCTGCTATGTGGAGATGGCAACCGCATTCACCAGCCGCCATGACATTGCCCGTTTCGGCTCTGAAGTGATCCGGGGATCGCCTCGTCAGGCAGACCTGATCGTCATTTCAGGCACGGTTTTCAGGAAAATGGCGCCGGTAGTCAAGCGGCTCTACGACCAGTTGCTGGAGCCGCGTTGGGTCATCTCCATGGGCTCCTGCGCCAACTCCGGCGGCATGTACGATATTTACAGCGTCGTGCAGGGGGTGGACAAATTTTTGCCGGTGGATGTTTATGTACCGGGCTGCCCGCCCCGGCCTGAGGCATTACAGCAAGGACTATTGCTGTTGCAGGATGCCATAGGCAAGGAAAGGCGCCCGTTAAGCTGGACGGTCGGCGAGCAAACGGTGATAAAACCACTCAAACCCAGTTACCGCGATTTGCTGACGGAAGAAAGGATGCGTACGCAGCAGTTGAGAAGTCCGGACGAGATATAGCCGATGTGTAGGGCGCGCCGTTTGTGCACCACGAAGCCAAAACTAGGCGCTTCTAGGCGACACGAAGAACACGAAGACAAACATAAATTTATTGTCAGATTGCAGCACCGTAGGGTACGCATCGCGTACCTTTCTGGAATTTGATCCAGGAAATTGGTACGCGATGCGTACCCTACCTACTTCGTGTTCTTCGTGTCGCCTACTTTTGGCTTCGTGGTGAATATTTCAATCGATGAATTAAGGAGATGACCACATTGGACGGTAACACTGACAACATCGCCATGCTTTCTGACGCTCCGCAAATCGTACGCGAACTGACAGAACGAGCGGGCATTAATGACTTTACCGTCCAGCCGACCCGCGACGGCATCCCCACGCTTTGGGTTTCAAAACCTAACCTGCGCACGATTCTCAGCTATCTAAAATTGCAGGCGGCTTCTCCCTATGCCTTGCTGTTCGACCTGACCGCCATTGACGAGAGCCGGCGTGCGCACCGGCAAGGGTTGCCTGACAGCGAATTTACCGTTGCGTATCATTTGCTCTCGTTTGACCGCAACCAAGACATTCGTCTCAAGGTTGCGTTGACCGCCCCCGACTTGTCCCTTCCGACTATCAGCGACCTTTGGCCTTCGGCCAATTGGTACGAGCGTGAAGTATGGGATATGTTCGGCATCACCTTCGAAGGCCATCCGCATCTAAAGCGCATTCTGATGCCGCCGACCTGGCAGGGCCATCCGTTACGCAAGGACCATTATGCCCGCGCGACCGAAGTGGAACCCTTTAGCCTTTCCGATGAGCAGCAGGACATCGAACAGGATGCCTTGCGTTTCGTGCCGGAAGATTGGGGCATGCGGCGGCAAAGCGAAGACAGCGATTTCATGTTCCTGAATCTGGGCCCCAATCATCCCAGCGTGCATGGCGTGTTCCGTATCGCTTTGCAACTGGATGGCGAAGAGATCGTCGATGCGTTGCCGGACATTGGCTATCACCATCGCGGCGCGGAAAAGATGGGCGAACGGCAGTCCTGGCACACCTATATTCCGTATACCGATCGGGTCGATTATTTGGGTGGTTCGATGAACAACCTGCCTTATGTGCTTAGCGTCGAGCGGTTGGCCGGAATCGAAGTGCCGGAACGCGCCCAGGTCATCCGCGTGATGATCTGCGAACTCTACCGTATTGCCAGCCACCTGCTGTTTTACGGTACTTATGCCCAGGACTTGGGGCAGATGTCGCCGATTTTCTATATGTTTATCGACCGCGAAAAGGTGTTCGATATCCTTGAATCGATCACTGGCGCGCGCATGCATTCCAGCTACTTCCGGATCGGCGGCGTTGCGATGGACCTGCCCAAAGGTTGGGACCAACGTCTACGCGAGTTTATCGATTATTTTCCTGCCCGGCTGAACCAATACGACAGAATGGTGCTGAAAAACAGCACGCTCAAGCGCCGGACGCAGGGCATCGGCGCTTATAACACGGCGGAAGCCATCGAATGGAGCGTGACCGGCCCGAACCTTCGGGCCACCGGATTTGCATGGGATTACCGCAAAGCGCGGCCTTACTCGGGCTACGAAAATTTCGAATTTGAAATACCCGCCGCCAATAACGGCGACTGTTACGACCGTTGCACCGTGCGGGTAGAGGAGATGCGCCAAAGCCTTCGCATCATCAAGCAATGTGTGGATAACATGCCGGAAGGGCCGCATAAGGCCTATCATCCGCTGACCACGCCGCAGCCCAAAGACCGAACGCTGCATGATATAGAAACCCTTATCCAGCATTTCCTGAACACCAGCTGGGGGCCGGTGATTCCTGCCGGCGAAGCCTCGGTAACCGTCGAGGCCACCAAAGGCTTGAACGCCTATTATGTGACCAGCGACGGCGGCACCATGTCCTACCGCACCCGTATCCGCACCCCTTCTTTTCCGCATCTGCAAATGATACCGATGATGTGCCGGGGGATGATGGTAGCCGACCTGATTGCGATATTGGCCAGTATCGATTTTGTGATGGCTGACGTGGACCGCTGACATGAACAAGCTAATTTTAAGCCCCGAAGAAATCCAGGAGATTAACGCCGAGATGAGCCATTACCCAGATAAAGCCGCGGTTGCAATCGAGGCGCTGAAAATCGTCCAGAAACACCGGCGCTGGGTTTCCGATGAGTGCCTGGTTGCTGTTGCCGAGCTGTTGGACATATCGCCTGCGCAACTGGAAGGGGTGGCGACCTTCTATAACCTGATCTACCGCCAACCGGTCGGCAAGACCGTCATCCATTATTGCAACAGCGTCACCTGCTGGATGCTGGGCGGCGACCGGGTAGGCGAACGCTTGTGCCGTCATCTGAATGTCGGACTGGGTGAAATGTCTGCGGACGGCGAATACACCGTACTGCCGATTGTTTGCCTGGGCGCTTGCGACCATGCGCCGGTCGCGATGGTTGGGGATGAGCTGAGGCTCGACCTTACCGAAGATGCCGTTAACGAGATTCTCGGAAGGTAACGCGCTATGGAACAGATGAATAAGCCGCTGACTAAAAACATCGTCCCGGACCGCGTCTTTGCGACATTGGCCGATTATGAAAGCACCGGGGGTTATCAAGGTCTGCGCAAGGCGCTTACGGAATTGCAACCGAAAGACGTACAACAATGGGTCAAGGATGCCGGATTGCGGGGCCGCGGCGGATCGGGCTTTAGTGCCGGTCTCAAATGGAGTTTGATTGCCTTGGATGGCGGAGCTTCACAAAACCACTACCTGATTGCCAATGCCGATGAAATGGAGCCGGGAACGTTCAAGGACAGGATGCTGATGGAGCAGGACCCGCACCAGTTAATCGAGGGCATGATCATTGCGGCTTATGCGATTCAGGCCAATGCCGCCTATATCTTCCTGCGCGGGGAATATCATCTTGCCCGGCAGCGTCTGGACAATGCGCTGCAGGAAGCCCGCTCCAAGGGCTACCTGGGCGAACATATTTTGAATTCCGATTTCAACCTGGAGATAGCCCTGCATACCAGCGCAGGACGTTATATTTGCGGAGAGGAAACGGCGCTGCTGAATGCCCTTGAGGGAAGGCGGGCCACGCCTCGCGCCAAGCCGCCTTTTCCGCTGGTCACCGGGCTTTGGGGCAAGCCGACGGTAGTCAATAATGTCGAAACCTTATGCAATGTGCCGCACATCCTGAATTACGGCGTTGACTGGTATCAGGGGCTGGGCCGGGGCGCCGACAAAGGCACCAAGCTGTTCGGGGTAAGCGGCCGCGTTAAATATCCCGGCTTATGGGAACTGCCGATGGGCATCCCGATTCGGGAAATTATCGAGAACTATGCCGGGGGCATGCAGGACGGCTACAAGTTGCGCGGCTTTTTGCCCGGCGGCGCGTCAACCGATTTCCTGCTGCCCGAACATCTGGACGTGGTCATGGATTACGATGCTGTAGCCAAAGCCGGCAGCCGCATGGGTACTGGGATCATGATCGTGCTCGATGACAAGACCTGCCCGGTACAAATGGTGCTGAACCTGGAGCAGTTTTTTGCCCAGGAATCCTGCGGCTGGTGTACGCCGTGCCGGGACGGGCTGCCCTGGACGGTAACCTTGCTGAAAGACATCATTGCAGGGAAGGGGCGCATTGAAGACCTTGATACCTTGGCCGGACTCACCCGTATGCTGGGCCCCGGAAATACTTTTTGCGCATTGGCTCCCGGAGCCATGGAGCCATTGCAAAGCGCGCTGAAGTATTTTCGCGAGGATTTTGAACGCTATATATCCCCTCACCCCAACCCTCTCCCTGAGGGAGAGGGGGCAAGCGGTGGAAATCATTTCATGAGCGTTCATAAGGAGTCTTCGTAATGGCGCGCATCGAAATCGATGGCCGGTCGTATGACGTTCAGGACGGCGACAACCTGCTGTCCGCCTGCTTGTCGCTGGGGCTGAATCTGCCTTATTTTTGCTGGCATCCGGCGTTGGGATCGGCGGGCGCTTGCCGGCAATGCGCAGTCATTCAGTACAAGGATGCGGAAGACCAGCGCGGACGTCTGGTCATGGCCTGCATGACGCCGCTAGCCGAGGGTTTGCGTGTTTCCTTGGATGCGGAACAGGCGCAAAAGTTCCGTAGCGACAATATCGAACTGCTGATGACCAACCATCCCCACGACTGCCCGGTCTGCGAGGAAGGCGGCGAATGTCATTTGCAGGATATGACGGTCATGACCGGCCATACTTTCCGGCGCTACCGGGGCCTGAAACGAACCCATAACAACCAGGATCTCGGCCCGTTTATCAATCACGAAATGAACCGTTGCATCGCCTGCTACCGTTGCGTGCGTTTCTATGACGAGTATGCCGGCGGCAAGGACCTGCAAGTTTTGGGCGTACACAACAACGTCTATTTCGGCCGTTTTGAAGATGGCGCGCTGGAAAACGAATTCAGCGGCAACCTGGTCGAAGTCTGCCCTACCGGGGTGTTCACCGACAAGACCTTCAGCGCGCATTATGTGCGTAAATGGGATTTGCAAACCGCGCCGTCGGTTTGCGTTCATTGCGGCCTGGGCTGCAATACCGCGCCCGGCGAACGTTACGGTGAGCTCAGGCGGATCATCAACCGTTATCACGGCGATATCAACGGCTACTTTCTCTGCGATAGAGGGCGTTTTGGCTACGGCTTCGTCAATAGTCCCGAGCGTATCCGGAAAGCCCAGCTCAAAGGCTATCCGGATATTACCGCCGATACCGCGGAAATTCATTTCCGCAACCTGCTGAAAAGCGACAAGCCGCCGATAGGCATCGCTTCGCCGCGCGCCTCGCTGGAAGCCAATTTTGCGCTGCGCGCGCTGGTCGGCGAAGAAAACTTCTTCCTCGGTCTGGATGATACCGAACATACCTTACTTAACACCATTGCCGAACTGATGACGGACGGCGGTATCCATTCGCCGTCCCTGCGCGAAGTTGAACAAGCCGATGCGGTGCTGATTCTCGGCGAAGATGTCACTCACAGCGCCCCAAGGCTGGCGCTGTCGCTGCGTCAGGCGGCTCGCAACGCCTCGTTCGACCTTGGTCTTAAAGTGCACATAGCGCCTTGGCAGGATATTGCGATCAGGAATTTAGATAAACATGTTTCAACGCCGGTGTTTATCGCCAGCATTTGCGCAACGCGCCTGGATGATGTCGACGCGAAAACTTTCCGGGGCAGCCCGGAAGACATTGCCCGCCTGGGTTTTGCGATCGCCCACCATCTCGATCCCTCGGCTCCCGCGCCTGCCGCTCTAGGGGATGCCGAACAATCGCTGGCGGCAAGCATTGCCGATAGCCTGAAACAGGCCAAGCGCCCGCTGATCGTATCGGGAACCGGTTGTGCAAGCCTTGCGGTTATCCAGGCCGCCTTCAACGTCACCAAGGCGCTGCCGTCAGCCGATAAACAACTGGTTTTTACCGTTCCCGAGTGCAACAGCCTGGGTTTAGCCATGATGGGCGGTAAGTCTTTAGCGCAAGCTTTCGAGCGGGTCGGCAACGGTTTGGCGGACACGGTGGTGATTCTTGAGAACGATCTTTACCGCCGGGCTCCGGGCCGAAATGTGGACTTGTTTTTGCAGCTTGCCGATCATGTCGTGGCGATAGACAGTCTGGAAAATAAAACCACAGGTCATGCCGAACTAGTGTTGCCGGCGACGACTTTCGCCGAATCCGAAGGCACTTGGGTCAATAACGAAGGACGGGCTCAGCGTTACTTTCCGGTTTATCCGGGAGCCGAATCGATACGCGCCGGTTGGCAGTGGCTGACCCGTGTCATGGACGATTGCCCATGGCCGCATCACGATGCGCTTACAGCCGCTTGTGCAAGTGCCTTTCCCACTCTGTCCGATATCGTCCGTGCAGCGCCGGGGGCGGATTACAAAGTCAAGGGCAGCAAGATCCCAAGGCAACCGCACCGTTACAGCGGCCGTACGGCGATGCACGCCGATGTCAATGTCAGCGAACCTGCCCAGCTGCGAGACAGCGAAACGCCGTTCGCTTTTTCGATGGAAGGCGATACCGCACAAGTGCCGCCGGCTTTACTGCCGGTCATTTGGGCGCCGGGGTGGAACTCCAACCAGGCGATCAATAAATTCCAGCAACAAACAGGCGGGCATCTATCCGGCGGAGACGCAGGGGTAAGGTTGATCGAAGCGGCCGGTAGCCGAGCCTGGTTTGAAGATATTCCGCCAGGGTTCGTGCCGACGCCGGGCCGCTGGCGAATCGTGCCGTTGCCGCGCATTTTCGGCACTGAGGAGTTAAGCCTGCATTCGCAGCCATTGGCCGAACGCTTGCCGCCTTTTTGCGTGTTATTAAATCCCGAAGATGCCAAAGCCCTGGGAATCGAAAGCGGCGAGCCAGTGGAAATCAGCAGCATCGCAGGAAACTCGGCTGTAAAGATTCCGGTACAGATCGAGCTTACGCTGCCTCCCGGTTTGTTGGGAATCACAGCGGGATTGCCTGCGTTTCAGTTTATGCAAGGCTGGACTCAGGCGATTTTAAAAAAAGCTAATCAGGGGGCGCCGTTATGAATACGGGGCTTGGCGAAGCGGCGGATATTATCGGTATTCTGGTTTCGGTGATCGTCGTCGCGGCCATGCTGATCTGGGTGGAAAGGCGCCTGTTGGCGGTCTGGCAGGATCGTTTGGGCCCCAACCGGGTCGGGCCGTTCGGCTTGATGCAGGTCGCGGCGGACATGATCAAGATGTTTTTCAAGGAAGACTGGACGCCGCCTTTTGCCGACAAGCCGGTGTTTATCCTGGCACCGACTATCGTCTTCATCACCATGCTGACCGGCTTTGCGGTCGTGCCTTTTGCGCCGGGCGTCGGCATTATCGATTTCAACTTCGGGCTGCTGTACTTTCTGGCGCTGACTTCGCTGGCTGTTTACAGCATTGTGCTGGCGGGTTATGCGTCCAACAATAAATACTCGCTGCTTGGCGGCCTTCGTGCAGCGGCGCAAACCGTCAGCTACGAGGTATTCATGGGCATTTCCATCATGGGCGTGGTGATGCTGTCCGGCACCTTTAATTTACGGGAGATTGTCGAAGCCCAGCGGGACGGCTGGTTCATCATCCCGCAGTTTGCCGGTTTTATCATCTTCCTGATTGCGGTCGTTGCCGAGAGCCGAAGGACGCCGCTGGATTTGCCGGAAGCCGAACAAGAGCTGGTGGCCGGTTTTCATACCGAATATTCGGGCATGAAATTCGGCATGTTCTTCGTCGGCGAGTATCTCGGCATTACGCTCAGTTCGGCGATGATCGTGACGCTTTTTTTCGGCGGCTGGCTGGGGCCGTGGTTGCCGCCGCTGCTGTGGTTTTGCCTGAAAACCGCCATCGGCATCATGTTTTTTATCCTGTTGCGGGGCTCGTTGCCGAGGCCCCGTTACGATCAATTGATGGCGTTCGGCTGGAAAGTGCTGCTACCGGCGGCGCTGTTGAATCTGCTGGTTACCGGCGGCGTTGTGTTGGCATTGCAGGGTTAAGGCGATGTCCGTTTTTTCACCACGAACGACTACATGGATGTGGGAGGTAGAGCACCAACAGTAGGCGCTTTAGGCGATGCAGGAGCAATTGCCGAGACACGAAGAGCACGAAGTTTATGTTCTTCTTCGTGTCCTTCGTGTCTTCGTGGTGAATACAAATATATGAATAGGGAAGGATAAAACGATGCTAAGTCAATTACGATCATTATGGGAAGTTTTGAAACACACTTTCGTCAAGCCGGATACGGTCGAATACCCGGAACAGAAACCGGCGCTGTCTGCCCGCTACCGAGGGCGGATTGTGTTGACTCGCGACCCTGACGGCGAAGAGCGGTGCGTGGCCTGTAACCTGTGCGCGGTGGCTTGCCCGGTGGATTGCATCGCGTTACAGAAAACCGAGGACGAAAACGGGCGCTGGTATCCCGAATTCTTCCGCATTAATTTTTCCCGCTGCATTATGTGCGGATTGTGCGAGGAAGCCTGCCCGACCCATGCGATTCAACTGACGCCGGATTTTGAAATGTGCGAATACGACCGGCAGAGCATGGTTTACGAAAAACAGCATCTGCTAATCGACGGAACAGGCAAATATCACGAGTACAACTTTTATCGCGTGGCCGGGATGACGATTGGCGGCAAAGCCAAGGGACAGGCCGAAAATGAGGCGCCGCCGGTTGATGTAAAAACTTTATTGCCCTGATGGAGCCAAGCTTATGGCGCTGACTTTATTTTACCTGACTTCCGCTGTTGCCGTTTTCGCTACGGTGATGATGATCACCCGGCTCAATGCGGTGCATGGCTTGCTGTACCTGATTTTATCGCTGCTGGCCGTCGGCGTGCTGTTCTTTCTGTTGGGGGCGCATTTTGCCGCGGTGCTGGAAGTGATTATTTACGCCGGAGCCATTATGGTGCTGTTCGTTTTTGTGATTATGATGCTCAACCAAGGCCAAAAGACCATTGAGCAGGAACGTCTTTGGCTACAGCCGGGCGTCTGGATCGGGCCGACACTGCTGGCGTTGATTCTGTTCGTGGAAATGCTGATTATCGTCGGTTATGGCGAAAGCGCCGAAACCGGCCGGGTAGTGGACGCCAAACAGGTGGGGATAGCATTGTACGGGCCTTATCTGCTGGCCGTGGAACTGGCCTCGATGTTGTTGCTGGCCGGACTGGTCGGCGCTTATCACTTGGGAAAGCCGATGCTCAAGGTAACAAAAAACGGGAGAAGGCCATGAACGGGATTCCTATGGAGCATGGTTTGTTGCTGTCTGTCGTGCTGTTTGTGCTGGGGCTGGTCGGGGTATTGGTCCGGCGTAACCTGATTATGATCTTGATGTCCCTGGAAGTCATGCTCAACGCTACCGGTCTGGCTTTTATTGTCGCGGGGTCGTCCTGGGGCGAGGCGGACGGGCAAATCATGTTCCTGCTGATATTAACGCTGGCTGCGGCTGAAGTGGGTGTCGGCTTGGGCTTGGTGCTGCAAATTTTCCGCCGTTTCCATACGCTGGATGCGGATTCGCTGACCAGTATGAAGGGATAGGTGAACGTGATGGAATTGCTTTTATATTGTAGGAACGATTTTAACAAACGGGGACTGAAGAGTCGCCCCCACAAACATTCGTGCTTTAACTTAATGGCAACGGAAAAAAGGAGCGGCTGAAAATGATCGAATTGCTGGGTTGGGTGCCGTTGTTTCCGTTGCTGGGATTTTTGATCCTGGTGTTGGCGGGCGCACGGCTTTCCAAACTGACTATTTCGTGGATAGGTGTCGGAAGCGTGGCGATCTCGGCGTTATTGTGCGCCTTGCTCGGGGCCGAATTCCTGAATGGAACACTGCAACCTTACAGCAGGGTATTGGGATCGTGGATGGCCGTTGGCAGTCTGTCGGTACCGTTCGGCTTCTATCTCGACGCTTTATCGGTCACGATGTTGTTCGTCGTGACCGGGGTCGGCTTTTTAATTCATTTGTATGCCGCCGGGTTTATGAAAGGCGATCCCGGCTATGCGCGTTTTTTCGCTTATATGAATCTGTTTGTGGCCGCGATGCTGGTGCTGGTGCTGGCGGACAATCTGGTGCTGCTTTACCTGGGTTGGGAAGGGGTCGGGCTGGGCAGCTATCTGCTGATCGGTTTTTGGTATGAAGACCCGAACAACGGCTATGCCGCGCGCAAGGCGTTTGTAATGACGCGGATAGGGGACATGGCCTTATTGCTGGGAATGATCCTGTTGTTCATGCAGTTGCGCACGTTTGATATCCAGACCCTGATGCTCCGCGCTACGAGCCATTGGACTACCGGCGCGTTGTTGCCGGTAACTGCCGCGGCCTTGCTGCTGGGCGGCGCGTTGGGGAAGTCTGCGCAATTGCCGCTGCATACCTGGCTGCCCGATGCGATGGCAGGCCCTACGCCGGTCAGTGCGCTGATTCATGCCGCCACGATGGTCACTGCCGGCGTCTACCTGATTGCCCGGACTCATGCCCTGTTCGCGATGGCGCCGCCGGTTCAATTCGCCGTTGCAGTGATTGGCGCGCTGACCTTGCTGATGGCGGGCTGCTCGGCGCTTGTGCAGACCGACATCAAGCGTATTCTGGCGTATTCGACGATCAGCCAGATCGGCTACATGTTTCTGGCTTTAGGCATCGGGGCCTGGTCGTCGGCGATTTTTCATTTGCTGACCCATGCCTTCTTCAAGGCGTTATTGTTCCTTGCCGCCGGTGCGGTGATTTTATGTTTTTATCACGAGCACAATATTTTCAAGATGGGCGGATTGCGTAGAGCCATGCCCCTGGCTTTCGTGAGCTTTTTAATCGGCAGCGCCGCTTTGTCCGGACTGCCTTTTACTTCCGGCTACTACAGCAAACACGAGATATTAGCGGCAGCTTACAGCGTCTCTCCGGGCTTATGGGCGGCCGGTTGTTTGGGGGCAATAATTACCGGCATCTACAGTTTTCGTCTTGTGTTCGTGGTCTTTTTCGGTGTCCAGCCGCAGGCCGTTGAAAACCACCTTGGCTGGCGTATGAGATTATCTTTAGCCTTGCTGGCTCTATTGGCGCTCTTGGGCGGCATGCTGCGTATCCCTTTGGACTCTGTATTTCCTGCGTTGTTTAATCTTGAGGACAGTTTTAGCCTTGTTTCGGTCATTACCCTGGCAGCGCCCTTTATCGGCTTATTGATTGCGATACTGTTTTACCTTGGCGGCTTTTCTGTTCGCGGATTCATCGGCTCAGGCTGGGCAAACCGAATACGGGTATTCTGGCTTAACGGTTGGGGCATGGATGCGCTTTACGACATGCTAATAGTGCGGCCTTTTAAAGCGGTCGCCAGGCTCAATAAAGACGATGCGGTGGATGGCATTTACGCTGCGATAGCGTTGCTCAGCCAAGGAATGTACTCGATGATCAGTGCAACCCAGACCGGGTGCGTCCGTTGGTACGCTACATCCATGGCGCTCGGCACCGTGGTCATTATCGCGATAGGGTGGCTGTCATGATACTGCCTGCTCTTATCTGCGTTTTGCTGCTGGGCGGGCTTGTTGCCTTATTTTCAGAGCGTTGGCGTCAAAGCGCGCCGCGCTGGATAGCGATCGCCACTCTTGCTGTTGAGGCGGCGTTGCTGATAGTGCCGCACTCGTGGGTGGAGTATGCGGACGGATTGTCGCCCGTCTGGCTCGCCGATTTTCACGGCCCGTGGATTCCGCGCTTTGGCATCGGTTTTCATTTGGTTATGGATGGGCTAAGTCTGCTGTTGATTACGCTGACAGTATTGCTCGGGTTTATGGCGGTCAGCAGTTCCTGGACTGAAATCGATCGCCGCCAGGGTTTCTTTTTCTTCAATCTGCTGGCGTGCCTGGCCGGTACCGTCGGCGTTTTTCTGGCCGTTGACTTGTTCCTGTTCTTTTTCTTTTGGGAATTAATGATTATCCCGATGTATTTTCTGATCAGCATCTGGGGCCATGAAAACCGGACTTATGCGGCAGTAAAGTTTTTCATTTTTACCCAGGTGAGCAGTCTGCTGATGCTGTTGGCGATCATAGGCCTGGTGCTGATACGCCATAACAACGTTGGAAGCTACAGCTTCGATTATTTTGAATTGCTTGATACTGCGCTGGAACCCGATGCCGCATTCTGGCTGATGCTGGGCTTTTTTATCGCGTTTACCGTCAAGCTGCCTGCGGTGCCTTTCCATACCTGGCTGCCGGATGCTCATACGCAGGCTCCAACCGGGGGCAGCGTGATCCTGGCCGGTGTCATGCTTAAGACCGGCGCTTACGGCTTGCTGCGCTTCGTCATTCCGTTGTTTCCGGACGCGGCGCACCGCTTTGCCCCGGTGGCGATGACGCTGGGAGCCGTGAGCGTGCTTTATGCGGCAGTCATGGCGTTTGCGCAATCCGACCTGAAACGGTTGATTGCCTATACCAGTATCAGTCATATGGGCTTTATTCTGCTTGGGGTATTTTCATGGAACCTGTTTGCTTTGCAGGGTTCGGTGATTACCCTGCTGGCTCACGGCATCAGCGCCGCAGCGCTGTTTATGATAGCCGGGGCATTGCAGGAGCGCTTGCATACCCGGGAAATGGGCAATATGGGCGGGCTCTGGTCGGTATTGCCCCTCTTGTCGGTGTTGACGCTGTTTTTTTCGCTGGCCTCGCTGGGACTGCCCGGATTAGGAAACTTCGTCGGCGAGTTTCTGGTGTTGCAGGGAGCCTTCGGGGTCAACAGGGTATTGACCTCGGTGGCGGCACTGGTGCTGATTCTGGCCCCGGTTTATGCGTTGATTGTGATGCAAAAAGCCTTCTACGGCCCGCTGCGTCAGTTTTATCCGTTAGTCGACGCCAGTCGCCGTGAATGGGTATCGTTAGGGTTGCTGGTACTGATGGCGGTTTGGCTTGGCCTGGGTCCTCAAGCCGTGTTGAATGTCTCGGCTCCGGCAATGAAAAATTCTATTGCGATGGGGCGAGAATGAACAGTAACCAGCTTATCGCGCTTACGCCTATCCTCATTATTGCCGGGACTGCGATTGCGGTTATGCTCGGCATTGCCGTCAGGCGGAGTTTTATTTTGTCCTTTAGCATTGCCGCGGTCGGCATCATCGCGGGACTGGCGGCGCTGGCCATCGTATGGCGGATAAGTCCGGTTCAGGTCACATTATTGCTCAGGATGGATGCTTACGCATTGTTCTATATGGCGCTGCTGCTGTCGGCAGGCCTTGCTGTGCTGGGATTATGTTACGACTATTTCAAAGTGCGCGAAGGAGAGAATGAAGAGCTTCCGTTGCTGCTGCTGACTGCGTTGCTGGGTGCTGCGGTGCTGGTCGCCAGCAGTCATTTTGCCAGCTTTTTTATAGGGCTTGAAATACTCAGCATCTCGCTGTTTGTGTTGATCGGCTACCCGCTCAATCTGGTGCGGCCTTTGGAAGCGGCGACCAAATATCTGGTTCTGTCCGGCGTGTCTTCGGCCTTCCTGTTGATGGGCATGGCGTTGATCTATGCGCAATGCGGGGAACTTTATTTCAGCGGCATCGGGCGTTATATCGCAAGCCGATCGGATATGAACGTCACGGTTCTGAGCGGAATTATCCTGATCGTGTCCGGGCTGGGCTTTAAGCTTTCCTTGATACCGTTCCATCTATGGACGCCGGATGTCTACGAAGGTGCGCCCGCGCCGATCGCCGGATTTATCGCGACTGTTTCAAAAGGCGCGGTTTTCGCCTTGCTGCTGAGGTATTTCATCAGCACCGACAGTTACGCTTATGCGCCCTTACTGAACGTCTTAAGCTGCATTGCCGGCTTGTCCATACTGGGCGGCAATCTGCTGGCGCTGCTGCAAAATAATGTCAAGCGCTTGCTGGCCTATTCATCTATCGCTCACATGGGGTATCTGTTGGTTGCATTCATTGCCGGCGGCCGGGTTCCTTCAGGGTGGGTGGTCGAGTCTGTCAGTTTTTATTTGCTGGCTTATTTTATTACCACGATCGGCGCTTTCGGGGTTGTTTCGGTGCTGTCAACGCCGCAGACGGAAGCGGACGAACTATCCGAATACCGGGGGTTGTTTTGGCGGCGGCCGTGGCTGGCTGCGGTTTTTACCCTAATGCTGCTGTCGTTGGCGGGGATTCCGCTGACGGCCGGATTCATCGGTAAATTCTATATTTTTACCGATGCTGCCGATGGCCGATTGTGGGGATTGTTGGCCGCGATTATCGTCGGCAGCGGGCTGGGGCTTTATTACTACTTGAGGATTATCGTGGTTATGTCGATGGACATCAAAATCACGGAAATTAAGCCTGCTTACGATTGGGTTTCCACAACCCTGCTGGCCGTCTTAACGATAGCGTTGATTTGGTTCGGTGTTTATCCAAACCTGTTGGTCGATGTCATTCAGTCGATATCCTAGAGGAGGGAAAAGAACGCGCTGAACGACCTAATGAGGAAAGGGTACGAGGCTGTGAAAGTATTATCCAAAAGGCTAAAAACATTTTTCACCACGAAGGCACGAAGGACACGAAGAAATAAAGCTTCGTGTCCTTCGTGCCTTCGTGGTGAATTCTTTAATTTTTTCTAAAAACGAATATTTTCACAATCTCGTACGCACCGCGTACCGTTTGCAACTATTTCTTTAGCATTTGCCGTTAACGCCTCATCACTGCGATTGGGTGTCGGCATGGAAATAAAGGGAACTATATGAAAACAACAACGATGACAGCATTAACTACCGTGCTCCTGCTTTCAGGATGCGCATGTGCAACTACTGAATACAAGGTTTTTGAAAGTACCCAGGTAGGGATAATAGAAGGTAAGGGCGGGGCCAAGGTCGTTATTGATGGCATGGAAATTTGGGATACCGGCGAGCCGCCCCGTAAATTCAAGATACTGGGTTTTATCGACGACAACCGTGATACCGGCTGGACGGGGGAGGATACGCAGTCTGTTCGTGAGGATGTCGTGGAAAAGGCTCATGCAGCGGGTGGCGACGCGGTGGTAAAAATTAATACGCAATCTCAACTGTCGGAGTATTACAAAGCCGGCGGCGCGTCGGTCAATGTTTACGGCGGCTATGTCAGTCCTGCTTATGGCCTATACAGCAGGAATTTTTCAAAGTATGCGGTTATTAAATACCTGAGATAGCGATGCAAGCCGGCCGGATGTTATTAAAACAATGCGATAGCAGGGGTTGCGGGAATAGGTGAGCTTTACTGAGGAGAATACTAATGACAAAGAAACGTGTGTCCGCCAAGGAGGACAAATCGGTACGGGCAGTTGCCGTGAAATCGGAGCCTAAAACGACGCGGCCGGAATCGCCGTCAAGACGTGAGGAGCCTGCCAAAAAAAGCGTAGGGCAAAAAATCGGCAGGACGCTGGACGCATTTCCGGACAAGATCGATGTTCGGGACTGGGTCTATCACCCTACGCTTCAGGCGCTGTCGGATGAGGTGTGCAACTGCGCCTTTGTACCGGAAGTCCTTGATCAAGGAACGGAAGGCGCCTGCACGGGCTTTGCCCTGGCGGCGGTGATCAACTATTTGCTCCATCAGCGCAAGGTAAAGCGGCAGATCAGCCCCCGCATGCTTTATGAGCTTGCCCGCCGTTATGATGAATGGCCGGGCGAAAACTATGATGGTTCCTCCGCGAGAGGCGCCATGAAAGGCTGGGAACGCCACGGGGTGTGTACGCGTGCGTTGTGGCCTGACGACTTGCACGGCCCCCAGCATTTTGACCAGCAGCGTGCCGATGCCGCAATCCTGACGCCGGGCGGCGCCTATTACCGGGTCGATTTCAGGCAGGTTCGCCATGTCCATGCGGCCATTCATGAAGTCGGCATCGTCTATGCGACATTGATGGTGCATTCAGGATGGGAAAAGCCGGGGCCAGGCACCGCCACATTCGAGTCGGGTCGAGGCAGCAAAGCATCTAAAATTAAACTTCCCGTGATCGAGCGGAAGGGTGAAGCCGATGCGGGACACGCCATCGCGATTGTCGGTTACAGTACCCAGGGATTCGTAATACAAAATTCCTGGGGGCCGGATTGGGGCAAGGATGGGTTTGCCTTGTTGCCCTACGAAGATTTCATGCTCCATACCACCGATGTCTGGGTCGCACAGCTCGGTGTGCCGGTCAAAGCGGACCTTTGGGCTCAAGGCGCGGCTGATGTGATGAGCGGCGCTTTCCGCGCCGGGCAAGTGATCCCGTTGAATGAGATACGGCCCTACGTGATCAATATTGGCAACAACGGTGATTTATCCGACCGGGGCGACTACTGGACGACGGAAGAAGACTTGAGAAGGTTGTTTGTGGAAACCATTCCCGAGCGAACCAAGGGCTGGCAAAAGCGCCGCGTGATGCTGTTCATCCATGGGGGCTTGAACAGTGAAGAGGATGTGGCCAAACGCATTATTGCTTATCGCGACGTTTGCCTCGCCAACGAGATTTACCCGCTGCACATCATGTGGGAGAGCGACTGGTTCAGCTCGACGATGAATATTCTCGAGGACCAGTTCACTGCGGCCGATGAGCGGGCGCGAGGAATGTTTCTTGATCATGTGCGGGAAGCCAGGGATCGCGTGCTCGAGTTAACCCTGGCTTATCCTGGCAGCAGTTTGTGGCGGGAAATGAAGGAAAACGCACGGCTCGCCTCTGAGCGCGGCACCGGTGCGATGCAGCTCATTGTAAAGTTCGCCAAGGAGGCAAAAGCGAGCTTCGGTAAAGGGGCTGGAGCAAAATGGGAGCTCCATGTAGTCGCCCACAGTGCCGGCGCCATACTCACTGCCCACGCTATCGATCCGCTCGTTAGCCTGGGGATATCCTGGAAGACGCTCCAGTTTATGGCGCCCGCGATCAGGATGGACTTGTTCAAGAAAGTGGTTGTCCCAAGGATAGCGGAGGGCACGTGCCCTCAACCCAGCCTGTATATCCTGAGCAAGGTCGGCGAGCTCGATGATGATGTCGGGCCTTACGGCAAATCCCTGCTTTATTTGGTCAGCAATGCTTTCGAAGGCGCTCGGGAAGTGGCTTTGCTGGGTATGCACAAGTTTCTCGAAGAGGACGCGGAAGTGCTGGGCTTGCTGAGCAGTCCAATCAACGGCTTGCCGGGCATCGTTATTTCGGGAGAAGAGGGTAAAGCGGGAGCGATAGCCAAGAGTGATACGCATGGGGGGTTTGATAACGATCCCAATACCATGAACTCGGTTCTGGTCCGTATTCTGGGCAAGCAACCGGCAGTGGTTTTTACTAATCGGGATTTGCAGTTCTAGCCATGTTGCCGGTCCAATACAAAGTTTGGATAAAGCCCTAGAGCGCACGTGCAGTGTTTGCCTTTCAATCGACAGGGGCAGACTCTGACCCTGTCGATTTTCGCCGTGCCGCGCTTGCCGGAACTATGCGAATATTGGCGGCAGCGCGGCATTCAAGCATTTCTGCTCGACGATGACCGGGGCGTCGCTTTCCAGGCATTCAAGTCGCACCTGCACAGTTGGAAAAATCCGCCCAAATCCTGCCCCGCTTGCTGAAAACATTGCGAGTTAGACCTTCCAGGTTTTTAAAACCTGGAAGGTCTGTATGCCGGCATGTTTCCGGACGCCAAGCTGGTTCAACAGCGCCAACATGGCTTTATCGGGCCAAATACAGTCTTTTTGGCCTTTCACCGTACAGGGGCGGTCCGCCAACCAAGCGCCGGTGCGATAGCTGCAAATAGCGTCGAGATCGGCTTGTTCAAATAACAGCATGTGCTGAATATCGCCCGCCATCTGGTTCAGCGTGCCTTGCACCGAACGGTTGCAATCGGTGTCGAAGCGGCATGGACTGTAGGTTGGGCTGAGGTACGAAGCCCAACACTTAGTGGCATTAATCTTGTTGGGCTTCCTTTCGTCAGCCCAACCTACGCACTATAGAAGTCATGGCAAGGAACGCAGAACATGCCGAGTTTTTACGTCGGATGAATCCAAAACCTATTAATGATGATGTAGAGGTGTTCTGATGAATATAGTTGATGATGTAAAAGCCCTGAGAGACTTATCAGAATCGGTTTTGCTGGGATGGCTTGCAATAGAGACACCAGCGGACAGACGGCGGCAAAAGGCGTTGGAGTTACTGGCGGAAGCTGGGCAGAATCTCCATGTGGCCTGTATCAATCTGGACGCGATAGATCAGGCAGCGGAGAATGAACAGTATTAAGAGCTGGGCAAAACTTGACAAATGTTGACATTCAAACGCATGGAGCAAGGATCCAAAAATGGATAGTGTTGATTTTAAAGGAGGTATTCCCCACGCGCACACGGAGCAAGGCAGAGTTTGGCAACGTTACGAGAATTTCGTATCGTATTCCCCACGCGCACACGGAGTAAGGCAAGATGTTGATAAATGTTTAGATTCAAAATAAATAGTAGCGATTCGATACTATTATCCTGTGATCGGCATTTGTCGCCCAAGGGCTACATTAGGGCAATGTTAGCAAAACAAAGTATTAGACTTGAGGTTATATGGCGACAAGAAAATGGACACCAGAGCAAAGGTCGGCGCAATCAGCAGCTATTCGCACATGGCAGCCATGGCAGCACAGCACAGGCGCGCGTACAACCCATGGTAAGGCAATCTATCAAGAAACGCCTACAGGGGCGGTACACGGCCTTTTGTGCGGTTTATTGGCTTGGTATATAGAGAGTTTGGCAATCTGGACACAATGACGCTTGATCGAGCGGAAGCACTCAAAGAGCAATGTTTTAAATTATGTGATGAGTGGCGCGCTTGGTTAACCGAAGCCGAAGCCAAAGCGGTAAACCTAATAAAACCAGATATTCAAAAAGCTAATAAAAGTTAAGATTTGAAAAAACAATTACCGGCTAACCATGCCGGTTTTTTTGTGCCTGAAATTGCGGCAAGTGTTGCGGTTTATTGTAGCGTTTTATTTTGAACTGCAACGTGAGTGCAACGTGAAGAATTTCAGGCATAAAAAAAGCACTTGGTTTTCACCTAAGCGCTTGATTTGTATGGTGGCGATAGGTGGATTTGAACCACCGACCCCGGGGTTATGAATCCCAAAAATGCTAAAAACCACAACAAACCAAAACAAATAACAACAATTAATTCAATATCTTAACCGTTTTGTATTGTTACTCATTATTGCCATTTATTGCCCTTTTTTATACTCAATTGCGCCATGAGTGCGCCACGGATTATAATGCTAACCCTAGAAACAAAGCGGCCTCGCAAGGTGTACCACCACCAAACAAGGCCTTACCGATTCACTTAACAGACAGGGTTAAGCAAATGGCTAAAGCATCATACCAAAGCCGGTTGCTATCCCATAGAGGAAAGCAATCATGGCAACAATCACAGAACGCACAGCACAAGACGGCACTAAAAGCTTTAAAGCGGAAGTCAGACTAAAAGGCTATCCGGCGCAACGGGCTACATTCAAACGAAAGACAGACGCTAAAAAATGGGTTCAAGATACAGAGTCAGCAATTCGGGAAGGTCGTCACTTCAAAACCGCCGAAGCCAAAAAGCACACGGTTGATGAAATGATTGACCGCTACCTATCCGGCGCAAACCTTACCAAAGTTCAAGACGACCACACCGGCCTACACTTAAGACGCTGGAAAGAAGAAATCGGCTATATGTTGCTGGCCGATGTGACAGCCGACACTTTAACGCTGGTTAAAGAAAAGCTGCTTAATGAGGAATTTAGAGGCAAGCCGCGCAGCCCGACCACCGTATTGCGATACATGGCTTCATTGAGCACGGTTTTTACTACAGCTGTCCGCGATTGGGCGTGGCTGGAAGACTCTCCCATGAAGAACATCAAAAAACCCAAAGCAGCGCGTGGGCGTGTCCGGTTCTTGGATGATGCCGAACGGGAACGCCTGCTAATCGCGTGTAAAGAATCCAGAAACAAATTGCTTTATATGTGCGTGATTTTGGCAATGTCCACCGGCATGAGACAAGCCGAGCTTTTCAACCTAAAGTGGTCGGATGTTGATTTAAAAGACGGCTTTTTAATCCTACACGAAACTAAAAACGGTGACCGGCGGCGCGTTCCTTTGGCGGGGCATTGCTTGGAGCTGTTACGGGAACACGCCAAGGTTCGGCGGCTTGATACGCCATTGCTATTCCCCGGCATTAAAAATCCACTGAACCCGATTGATTTACAGCAACCGTGGGAGACAGCCAGAAAACACGCAGGGATAACCGATTTTACATGGCATGACCTAAGGCATTGCACAGCGTCATATCTGGCGATGAATGGCGCAAGCATGGCTGATATAGCAGCCGTCCTGGGACATAAAACATTACAGATGGTTAAGCGTTATGCCCACCTATCAGACGGCCATGTAAGCAACGTGGTTGCCAGCATGAACGCCAAGATTTTCGGGGCCGCGTGATGGATATTTACTTTCAAGGTTATGGGTTTTGGTTTGCAGAAAATGAACCTGGAGAACCGCTTAACAAACTAATCCCCACTTATCTAGCCAATGGCGTTTTTAGGCTGAACGATGGTGATGCAATTAAATTTAGGCACACCAAAAGTATTGATGGAATCCACACGCTTTGCCCGAGTTCACATAATGACGATGAATTTTCAAAGGTGGCTAAGGACGGCAGTCTGAAAGGCTATAAACCCGAAAGATGTTGGTTTGGTATTGACTCAAGCATTAATACTTGCACAGGTATCGAGCCGATAGCGGTTATTGCAGAGCCGAACAGCCCCAGTGGAGTATTAGAAGTTGAACACGTAGAAACACCAATTGCTGCAAATAAATTCTCGATTGACGCCTTAATCGAAACAATGATTGAAGTTGAACACGTAGAAACACCAATTGCTGCAAATAAATTCTCGATTGACGCCTTAATCGAAACAATGATTCCGGCGCTTTTTATAAAAGCAAAAATCTACAATGACCCGTTTACACAAGGCATTTACAAGGTTCGTTGGGTAAAGATGCTGAAAAAAGAACGAGATTATTTATCTGGTTTAGACTTTTCCGATTTGCGGGAATCAAGATTACAGCGGATTAATGCCAAGCTGAAGGATTTCCAAAAATGGGCTAATGACTATGGTCAAAAAGCCACCAAACCGGCAAGCGCGAAGGTTATTCAAGCCGAAGTCGGGGTTAACTTTGGCGTGGTTAGTAACGACAATATAACCACGGTAGACGGGGGTACATTCATTTCCCGCAACTGTATTAAATTAATTTTCGATAAGCTTAATAAGGAACAATGGCGCGGACATTTCACAAGAGAAAAGACCAACGGGTTATTGGCAATAAGGCAAGGTGAGCCAAGAAAACCAGAGTACCAGCTAGATAAAATAAGCAAATGGCTTAAGGACAAGGCACTTTACAGCGAAGCAGACATTAAATTGGCAATAACAAAATACAATGAGCCATCGATAAACAATACTCAAGCGAATAAGCGCAACTTAAGAAAACCTAACTTTGGTAATGAACTTATGGCTTTAACAAAAAAAATCTAATGTATATTTAATGCACGAATAATACACAAATCCGCACGATTTAACCCATCAACGCAGTTTTATTATTCTCTTTCACAACAGATGGCGGCAAGCCACTGTAGTTATCATTAACTTACGAAAGAGAGTAATTCCATGCAGAAAGACAAATTAAACGAGCTTCAACAAAAACAGCCCTCCAGATTAATTCCTGTTCCCGAATGGAACCAACATCATTCATGGCCGCCACAAGGTGGATTAAGGCACCTGATTTTTAATGCTCAAGCCAATGGGTTCAGCAAAGCATTTAAACGTGTAGGCCGCCGGGTGTTGGTCGATGAGCGTGAATTTTTCGCTATCGTTGAAGCACAAAACCAAGGGGGCAAATAATGAAAGCTCCTACATTCCCACGCACCGACACACTTACAGCCCGCGCTTTAATGCGCCTTGTAACCGGCCAGCAATTCACACACAGAGACTTTCAGAACGAGACAGCAAGTTATCGGCTGTCAGGGTATATCGAGCAGCTACGCAACCGCCACGGCTGGCAGATTGAAACCAAGGAAGAAACAGCCCCAACCAGTGACCCAACGGGACGCGCTGCAACTTATGGACGGTATCTAATCGAACCGGAAATTTTAAAAGCGTTACGGGGAGAGCTGGGCGAACGGATTAGTAAATTTATTGAAGCGGTGAAACGCTTTGAAGCAAGGGGGCGTGATGCGGCATAAAAAGCCCACTGGATGCGTCAACATCCAGCAGACCGATTTTCAAAAACTGCAAAATCATTGTAACCGAATTACTGACCGAGTGAAGACCGAATTTATCCGGCTGGCTGCGTGGTTATCACTGGTGCAATTTTAAACAGGTTTCCAGTCATGGCAAAAAAGAAACCAAGGCTGGGCTTTGACCAGAGAGGCGGTGTTTTGGCCGTCTCTCGGGCAATGCGCGAGTCATATGTTTATGAATCGATGCCTGCCAGTGCAAAGGTGCTGATGGATTTGCTTCACATGCAATGGAGAAATGATAGGCCGGTGGCTTATGGCGTGCGTGAAGCAGCTGAAAAAATAGGCTGTACACCGACCACCGCCGGTAAAGCATTTAAAACCTTGTGTGAGCGCGGTTTCATTGTTTGTGATGCTGAGTCCTTCTTCAACAGCAAAACGGGCAGCAAGGCGCGAGAATGGCGTTTAACCTGGATGCCATTCGACTACAAAAATCCAACTCACAACTGGGAAAAGTGGGAGCCGAAAAATAAATCAACCGTATCAAAATGAGACATGCAAATTGATTTTGTGTGCTTCATTTTGAGACACAAAAAAGATTCAATTTGATTTGTGTATCAAAAAGCGACACGCAGCATGAAAAAATCAATGACTTACAAAACCCTTGCGTGCTTCATTTTAATACACACCTACTATAACCATACACTATGAAAACCAAAACCACATACTGGGCTTATTTACACAAATGAATAAACCAAAAATTCTAAATATAAATACAGACCACATCCCAGACGATGCGGTTTATATCGGACGGCCAAGCAAGTTCGGCAATCCTTTTCAGGTTGGCAAAGATGGGACGCTGGAGGAAATTATCGTTAAATATTTAGCCTATATGGAAGCACATCCTGAACTGATAGAGGCAGCAAAACGCGAATTAAAAGGCAAAGACCTAGTGTGTCATTGCGCCCCTGCACTTTGTCACGGCCACTGGTTACTCAAAATTGCGAACGCTGATAAAAACAGGAATTAAACAGATGACAGCAAAAAAGTTTAAACCCGGCGTATCTGGCAACCCAAACGGCAGGCCGAAAGGTAAAACACCGGCCACATTATTAAGAAAGTCCATTGCCGAAGCTATGCCGGACATCATTAACACTTTGATAGTTTCAGCCAACGCGGGAGATGTGGCAGCGGCTAAAGTCCTACTGGATAGGGTGTGTCCAACGTTAAAACCCCAAGCTATGCCGATATGCTTACCTGTTAATGGCTCACTGGCTGAACAGGGCGGCGAGATTATCAAGGCAACGATGGCCGGGCAAATACCCCCTGACATTGGCAGCCAGTTGATTACGGCACTGGCTGCACAGTCCAAGATTATCGAAATTGATGAATTAACTAAACGTATTGAGATATTGGAGAATAAAAAATGAGTAGTCTAAAAAACAGGGTTTTAAAGATTGAGCAAAGCAAGGAGTCAATCGGTCTTGTAGTGATAGCCGTAAACGAAGGAGAAACGAACGAACAAGCCTACATTCGGTTATTCCCCGGTGGCAGCGAGAAACCGAAAGAGGTGATTTACGCTTCCCCCTTGGATGTGCTGTTATGAGTAACTTAAAAAGCAGGCTGATTCGGCTTGAAGAAAGCCGCATGGCAAAAGCTGGGCAACAGCACATGAGATATGCAGGTGATAACCCGATGCAGCGGTACTTGGCTATGCTGAACGATACGGCTCATATCCCTCAGAACGCAGCGCAAAGATGCATGAGTCCCGAAGAAGCTTATGCCTGGATGTGTGCATGATAAATGTTCGTCAAAGACTAGAAAAACTTGAATCGGCATTCAACAATGCATCGGAGTCAATTCAAATTATGCGTATCATAGTTGATGTCGGCGACATTATTCCTATCGGCTACAGATGCGGAGAGGTCGAGATAATCAGGCAACCGGACGAATCAGAAGAAGAGCTTAAAACGCGCTGTCATGATACCGTGATTTGGCCGACTGGTAATTCAAGGCATATTTTTGACCCGGTTTATGCAAACGGCGAGATTACGGGGAGATTACGGCAAGGATAGCTGCCGGTAATAGCTCTCAGAGTTTCGACCCGATTTATGCAGATGCACAATGAGCATTAAACAACGAGTAAACAACGAGTAATCAACGATGTTTACCTGATGGTTATTTAAAGCCAAAAGTGGTGATTTGCATCGCACTACTTTTCGCATGTTGTGTTAGCGGAGCTACCACTTATCGACATGCGTGTTCGACATCTGACTGACTCGACATTTTGGATTGGCTGGACAGAAGATGGTGCCGATTGGATGATTGGCTGGAAAGATGGTACCGATTGCTGTTGCAGGCCTTGGCTGACGCCTTGGCCGATGCCTAAAGCGCCAACGAACAAGACTTTTATCAAAGTTTCTGCGTAACTCGGTTCTTGCTGTTGTCTTGCTTGCTGGTATTGTTGTGTCTGAATTTGCTGACGCGCCAATTCTTGATTATTACGCTCAATTGCACGTGCTTCTGCTTCACGCTTATATTGCTGTTCTTGCTCATAAGCTTTTTGTTGGGCAGCTTCTTTAGCTTGCTGACTTGCAACACTTTTCATTAATTTCAGAACACATTTCCCATTTTCCGGTGTCTTCAACTTAAAGCCAATCTCTGCGCACTGTTCTTGCAATACCCCCATGTCTACAGCATAGCTATTATTTGCTAGTAGAAGTAAGCCGGTAAAGCAGAAAATAATCAGATTGTTACTAGGCTTATAGTTGTTCATATTCATCAATTTATTTGATTTCATTGAGTTGCAATACGCAATTGCCAAAATCTGTACTACCAACCTTAAAGCCCAGCTCTTTACATTGATTCTTAAATCCATCGAGAGGTACACCTTGCTTTTGTCTTTCAGATTTCAAATCCTCTTTTGCCTGTAACGCCCTGAGCTTTGATTCTTCTATATCGCGTTTAACTTGTTCAATTTTTATTCTTTCTTCCTCAGCATGCCTAACTTTTTGGGATTCTGCCAATGACTCTTTTATTGACCTAAAGTCATGAGTTAGCGAAATATTCATTTTGCTGTCCTTATAAATACTTTGCTCTTCTGGCCCCAACAAATCACAATCCAAACAGGCGACTTTAAGATTTGTATTTTTAGTTAACTCAGTGTTCAATATTGCTGAACTTAAATCAATCTCGACTTGGTTTGGTCTTCCTTTATTCTCAACAGCGAATTCATAATCCTTATTAAAACCTGAAACTAGGATTCTGTGACTCTTCTGAACATCTCTCCATTCAGACTTTCCGGTTTTTACTTTTCTTGTTGTGTCTGGTTCTGTACTCATTAAATTCCTAGTAGTACATCCAAATGTATAATCATTCATTAATTTTGGATTGAACAGCCACACGATTATGCCAATTGGTGTGAAAGTCCCAGTGAACCGATGTGCTTCGTATTGATTCTGCTTCATTGTATCTATTACTGGCGCTGAATATTGCTCAAACAAGCCGCTGTCAGTCATTGTTAGCGTTAAATAGACATTATTTAAATTCGCTGATTTAATACCGCTAAAAACCTTTGATGGTGTTAGTTCATAAAACTCACTTTTTTTAGAAGTTTCTACTTTTATAACTTCTATATCTTCGCGCGTATTCTTGCCCCATTGATTATCTTTTGAAAAATGTTCGCAGCTGTCTGTGTATTGGTCTTTAGTATTTGTCGACGCACAACCACTAAGTGACAGAACCATAACCGCAACATAAAATAATTTCACTGAGTTTCCTTTAGATTGTTTGTTATGTCCAAGTGGATAAAAGGCAACGCAAGACTCGGTTAACCCGCCGAATCATCTGCCTAATGGCACAATTTGCTCAACGGCACTCATTGCATGGGTGCTTTTTGATAACCTTTGGCAAATAATGACATAAACCGGCAATTAATAGCAAAAGACAAATAAGGCGAACAAGTTGTTGTTTGCTATAATATCAATCAAATATGAATAATAGGTTTTCATTATGGCAATTAAATCAAGTACATTTGGTAGAGTTGAATTAAGCGGCAAAGATGCGGCGCGGTTCGTCCAGCACATGAACGAAGATAAGGCTAACCCCTTAGCGTTGGCGGCGTTGGCGCGTGGCCGTGTAATCAGCGAGAAAATCAAAAAAGGCGAAGCGTTTAAACTGAAACGCGATGCTTGATTCAGATTATTACATCCGCAAGCTCGAAGTATCCGATACCGTCCAAAATTTCAAGGTGGGCAACCAGTCATTTTTGCCGCTAAAAACCTTCCTGCAAAAACAAGCCAAACAATTTCAGCAATCCAGTATCGCGCAAACCTATGTTGCCGTGACTGGCGATAAAACCATTATCGGCTTTGTGACATTGACCTGTAGCGAGATTGACTTACAAAACGGTTATGACCTGGCCGACTGTAGCCATGCTAACAATTATGAGTTTTTACCCGCTGTCAAAATCGCACGACTGGCGGTCGATAACCGATACAGAAACAGCGGCATTGGTTCAACGCTGGTTGATTACGCCGTTGCATTGATACAAGACAGGGTGGCAGAAAATGTCGGCTGTCGTTTTGTGGTGACCGATGCCAAAAGCGAAGCCGTCAGTTTTTACGAAAAGCAGGGATTTGTTTTGCTGGATTCCGAAGGTAACCAATCGACCGAACATCATTTGATGTTTTTGGATTTAGTAGGCTTGGGATAGCGTTATTTCTACTTGGATATATTGCCGGGTAACACCGGCTTTTTTGTGCCATGAAGTCGGCAAGTGTTGCGGGTGATTATTTGAAAGTGCGCCATGAGTGCGCCACGGAGAATTTCAGGCATAAAAAAAGCACTTGGTTATCACCTAAGCGCTTGATTTGTATGGTGGCGATAGGTGGACTTGAACCACCGACCCCGGGGTTATGAATCCCGTGCTCTAACCAACTGAGCTATATCGCCATTTAAACAGGTCGTTTAAAGAGCGGAAATTATAAATATCCGCTCGCGCTTTGTCAAACGTTGAATCTGAAATGCACGACGTCGCCGTCTTTAACGATGTAGTCTTTGCCTTCAAGACGCCATTTGCCGGCGTCTTTGGCGCCTTGTTCGCCTTTGTAGTCGATGAAGTCCTGATAGGCGATAACTTCGGCGCGGATAAAGCCTTTTTCAAAATCACTGTGAATCACGCCAGCCGCCTGGGGAGCGGTCGCGCCCACCGGAATCGTCCAGGCCCTGACTTCTTTTACGCCTGCGGTAAAGTAGGTGGCCAGATTCAGCAGCTTATAGCCGGCTCTGACGACACGGTTCAGGCCGGGCTCTTCCAGTCCAAGGTCATCCAGGAACTCTTTCTTTTCGTCTTCATCCAGCTGGGCTATTTCCGCTTCTATGGCTGCGCAAATCGGCACTACCATGGCACCTTCTTTTTCGGCCAGTGCCTTCACTTTATCCAGGAACGGATTGTTTTCGAAACCGTCATCCTGAACATTGGCAATGTACATGGCCGGTTTGATCGTCATCAAGCAAAGATCTCTGATCAGGGCTTTTTCGTCGTCGGTTAACGGCAGGGTTCGCGCAGGTTCACCGGAGTCCAGTTGCTTGAAAACTTTTTCCAGCACATCTTTTTTTGCCTGCTCGTCCTTGTTGCCGGTTCGGGCGGCCTTGCTTGCGCGCAGCAGGGCTTTTTCGACGGAAGCCATGTCGGCCAGCGCCAATTCGGTATTGATAACTTCGATATCAGAGAGGGGATCGATTTTTCCGGCAACATGGATGACGTTATCATCGTGAAAGCAGCGCACAACATGGGCAATAGCATCCGTCTCGCGGATATTAGCCAAAAACTGGTTGCCCAGGCCTTCGCCTTTGGATGCGCCCGCAACAAGTCCCGCGATGTCTACAAATTCAATCGTCGTAGGCAGCGTGCGCTCAGGTTTTACAATTTCCGCCAGCTTGTCCATTCGGGGATCTGGCACCGGAACCACGCCAACATTAGGATCGATAGTGCAAAAAGGATAGTTTTCGGCCGCGATTTTCGCACGGGTTAATGCATTAAATAAGGTTGATTTTCCCACATTGGGTAAACCGACGATTCCACAATACAGCGCCATAGAGTTCTCTGAGAATTTAAATAAGAAATGAGTGCAGCAAGATATCAAGCCGAAACAAAGCGGGGATTATACAAGCTATGGCTTTAATCTAAAAAACTAAAACAACAAAGGTGCGGGCAGCTTGGGATGTTGGCTCGTAATTCGTGTCAGCCATTTGCTATTGTTGTTATGTTTTTTCTTCAAGCTCTTCGTGGTAAATTGACTGAACCAATCGTTAAACTAAAGTTTGCTCACAAGCCACGATAAATACCTATGTTAAAACAAACGCCACTTTACAATCTGCATCTCGAACTGGGCGCCAAGATGGTGCCGTTTGCCGGCTATCTTATGCCAATGCAATACGGTAAAGGTACGTTGTACGAACATCTGCACTGCCGCAGTCACGCCGGTTTTTTCGATATTTCTCACATGGGGCAGTTTCTGATTTTGGGCGATGATGCGGTTCATGAATTTGGGAAACTGATACCCAGCGACATTTCCGGGCTTAAACCCGGCGAACAAAAATACACGGTATTGACTAACAATGATGGCGGGATTATCGATGACATCATCGTTACCCGCATCGAAACGGGTTTGATGATTGTTGTGAATGGCGCTTGCAAGGACAAAGACTTTAATTACCTGTATAACCGTTTATCCGACCGGTGCTGTTTTAATGAGTTGACAGGCCAGGCTTTATTCGCCTTGCAAGGCCCTGCCGCCGCAGCGGTCATGAGAAAATTTTCAGAAAAAGCCGTTGAACTTTCCTTTATGCAAGCCTGTGGCACAAGCATCAACGGCATAAAATGCAACATTAGCCGTAGCGGTTATACCGGCGAAGACGGTTTTGAAATCTCGGCAACCCAGCAGGATGCGGAACGGCTTGCTCGCCTGTTGCTGGCTGAAGACGAGGTCGAGCCGATAGGTTTGGCGGCGAGGGATACTTTGCGCCTGGAAGCGGGGCTATGCTTGTACGGACATGAACTTAACGAGTCGATCACGCCGATAGAGGCCGGTCTTCAGTGGCTGGTTAAAAAAGGAGATAACCCGTTTCCCGGCGTCGACAAAATTCGGGATCAGTTGCAATACGGACCGGAGAAAATCCGCGTCGGGCTACTGATCGATAGCAAAATACCCGTGCGGCAAGGCAGCATAATTTGTAACAGTGAAGGCATCGCGGTAGGCTATGTTACCAGCGGTAGTTTTTCACCCAGTTTGGGGAGGCCGATTGCTATGGCGTTGCTTGAGCCGTTTACCGTTGAATTGGACGGTCCTTTATATACAATGGTTCGTGATCATCAGATTTCAGTTACGGTGACCCCGTTGCCTTTTGTCCCTCATCGCTACCATCGGTGACATTATGACCACATCCCGCTCCGACTTGGCTCAATTGGAAATGCGCGGTAATTTCATCAACCGCCACATCGGCCCCAGCCCGCAGCAAATCCAGGCTATGCTGGCAGAGCTGGGCTTAAGCGAACTGGATGACATTATCGAACAGGCCATTCCGGCCAATATTCTTAATCATGAACCGTTAAAGCTGACCAAAACGATCAGCGAACGCGCAGTAATCAAGCATCTGCGTAAAATATGCGAACGTAATAAAGTGTTCACCTCGATGATCGGCATGGGCTATTACGACACCACCATGCCGGCTGTGATTAAACGCAATGTATTGGAAAACCCAGGCTGGTATACGGCGTACACACCGTATCAGGCCGAAGTCAGCCAGGGGCGGCTGGAAGCGCTGCTCAACTATCAGCAAGTCATTATCGATTTGACCGGCATGGAGCTGGCTAATGCTTCGCTGCTTGACGAGGCTACCGCGGCCGCAGAAGCCATGACCATGTCGCGGCGCTTGTCCAAGAGCGCTGCCAACAGCATAGTCGTGGACCAGGACTGCCATCCGCAGACTATTGCCGTAATCAAGACCCGCGCCCGTTCCCTAGGCTATGAAGTTATCGTCGCCGATCCGTATCACGACCTGGAACAATACGACTTTTTTGCGCTGCTGCTGCAATATCCCGGCGGCAAAGGCGAGATAAGAGACCTGACCGAAGTCACCGCCATCGCCCAGGCCAAATCGGCGCTGGTTACGGTCGCGGCCGATTTGCTGGCGCTGGTGTTGCTTAAACCGCCCGCCGAGTTCGGCGCCGATATTGTGGTCGGCTCAGCCCAGCGTTTTGGCGTGCCGATGGGCTATGGCGGCCCTCATGCTGCGTATTTTGCCACCAAGGATGAATACAAGCGCTCGGTTCCGGGCCGTATTATCGGCGTATCCAAAGACAGCCACGGACAGCTTGCGCTGCGCATGGCGCTGCAAACCCGCGAGCAGCATATCCGCCGGGACAAGGCCACCAGCAATATTTGCACCTCGCAGGTGCTGCTGGCCGTGATCGCCGGATTTTATGCGATTTACCACGGCGCCGAAGGCTTGCGTTTGATTGCAGGGCGGGTGCATCGCTACACGCAAATTCTGGCCGCAGGAATCACCCAGCTGGGCCATCAAGTGCTGAGCGATTGTTATTTTGATACGCTGGTTATCAGCACCCCGAACCGGGCGAAACGCATCGCCGCGCAAGCCGCGGAAGCCAATATCAACCTGCGCATTATCGATGCGGACCATATCGGCATTTCGCTGGACGAAACCACGACGCGGGAAAATTTGAGGAGTGTCTGGCGGGTTTTTGCGCCTGCCAACGTCGACCTTCCCAATATCAATGGCCTGGACGCCGCAGTGGCAGAATGCATCCCGCAAGCCTTGCTCCGTAACGATCAAATCCTGCTACATCCGGTTTTCGACCGCTATCATTCCGAAACCGAAATGATGCGCTATATGCGCAGGCTTGCCCGGCGCGATATAGCGCTGGACCGGTCGATGATCCCGTTGGGTTCCTGCACGATGAAGCTGAACGCCGCGACGGAAATGCAGGCCATTTCCTACCCTGAATTTAACGGGTTGCACCCGTTCGCGCCGTTGTACCAAACCCACGGCTACCAGCAGCTGTTTGCCGAGCTGGAAGACATGCTGTGCGATCTGACCGGCTTTGACGCGTTTTCATTGCAACCTAACGCCGGTTCCCAAGGCGAATACACCGGCCTGTTGGTCATCCGCAAATATCATGAAGTCAGAGGCCAGGCACAGCGTAACATCTGCCTGATACCCGCTTCCGCGCACGGCACTAACCCTGCCAGCGCTACGATGGCGGGGCTTAAGGTCGTGGTCGTGGCCTGCGATGAAAACGGCAATGTCAGCGTTGAGGATTTGCGCGCAAAAACCGCCGAATATCACGACACGCTGGCCGCATTAATGATTACTTATCCGTCCACGCACGGCGTGTTTGAACAGGCGTTCCGGGAAATTTGCGACCTGATCCACCAGCACGGCGGACAGGTTTATCTGGACGGCGCCAACTTTAACGCGCTGGCAGGTTTAAGCCGCCCCGGCAAAATCGGCGCCGATGTGGCTCATCTTAATCTGCATAAAACCTTCTGCATTCCGCATGGGGGAGGAGGGCCGGGCGTTGGCCCGATAGGCGTCGGCGCGCATCTGGCGCCTTTTCTGCCCGATCACCCGGTTGTTAAAGACGTCAATCCCGCCAAAGGCGAGCATGGCACCATCGGCACGGTAGCTGCCGCTCCCTGGGGATCGGCTAGCATCTACTCCATTTCCTGGGCGTATATCGCGATGATGGGGGCCGCCGGTTTAAAACGCGCTACTTTGACCGCGATCCTGAATGCCAATTACATCGCCAAACGGCTGGCGCCTTATTATCCGGTGTTATATACCGGTCAAAACGGCTGGGTGGCGCATGAATGCATTATCGACTGTCATGCTTTTAAAAAGACCAGCAACGTCACCGTTGAAGACATCGCCAAACGCCTGATTGACTATGGTTTTCATGCGCCGACGGTGTCGTTTCCGGTTGCCGATACCTTAATGATAGAACCCACCGAAAGTGAAGATAAAGCCGAGATTGACCGTTTTTGTGACGCGTTAATTTCTATTCGCGAAGAAATCAAAGCCGTAGAAACCGGCGAAGCCGACGCCGAAAACAACCTGTTGCGTAATGCGCCGCACACTCATCGCTTGTTGCTGGAAAAATGGACGCTGCCTTATTCGAAAAAGCAGGCTTTTTTTCCGGACAGCGATCAGCATGATGATAAGTACTGGCCGCCGGTTGGGCGCATCGATAATGCTTACGGCGACCGGCATCTGTTTTGCAGCTGTCCGCCAGTGCTGGATGATGAGGAGCTAATGTAAAAGCCGCCACCAACGGTTGGGATATGACTGTTGGGCGGTGCTTAACCATTCATCAAGGGTACGCATGGCGTACCGTTTGCAACGGAAACCAATCTCCAAAAGGTACGCCATGCGTACCCTACGGTGCTGGAGTACAAGGCTAGCCTTGTACATGTAAATTGTTCAAAGCCAGCTTTGAACTCCAATATTTCTCGAATTCTTTCGTGCCTTTTGTGTATTTCGTGGACAAAGGCTTTTTCATTTAAACCCGCAATGGCGTAACTTTTCCGGTCATCCGGTAGTTTTTATAATCTTCCACAACTTGGGCATGGTCGAATGCCAGCACCGGGGGAAGGTTGTCGAAAGTAAAAATGCCTAAATTTTTTGCATCGTCGGCGGCTCTCGGCAGTCCTGTAGCCTCGGCAATATAGACGGCTGTGACGGTATGGTTGCGAGGGTCTCGTTCGGGATTGGAATAAATGCCCAACAAAGCCGTCAGGGTAATATCCAGGCAAATTTCTTCTTTGGCCTCTCGAATCGCGGCCTGTTCTACTGTTTCGCCGACGTCGACAAAACCGCCCGGCACTGCCCATCCATACGGAGGATAGGCGCGTTCAATCAGTACAAATGGCCGGTCAGGCTGGTCTATCAGTTCAACCAGAATATCGGCTGCCAGCAAAGGGGTGACGGGTTTTGACATGTGATCTCCTTAAAATGCGGTTAAAAATGGTTAAGTTTCCGGCTATGATGCTTTGATGAAATATACCATGAGCGTTGATGCTTCGTGAGCAATCACGCTACTTGCAAGCGTTTTCCACGTTCCAAAAAAGTATCGCAGGGTATGCACCGCGTACCATTTTCAAATTTTTCCTATGAATCAAATCCGAAGAGGTGCGCGGTACGTACCCTACCTCTATATTGGCAAGGGTTGAAAAAAGCATGGAAACAGTTAAAGTGAAAACGCTCGAATTTAACCGTAACCTACTCAATAACTATGAACAACTGTCCCAAGTGTTTACATGAGCTGCATCTGCAAACTGAAATCTGCCCTCATTGCGGCATCGTCTTTGAAAAATACCTGAAATATCATCCTGAACAGGCGGATCGGCAGGATGCTCAGACGGTTACTGTCACGTTATACGAAGAGGATGACGTCAACCCGCTGGCACAGATTTTGTTTCACGAATCACAACAATGCACCTTGCCCTACTTAATAGGCAGGTCGATTATTCTTGCGGGTCTCGTTATCTGGAGCTGGCAGTTGATTGGCTCATCGATCGACAGCAATGCGGCCGGCAATTCTTTCCTGCATCTGGTCAATCTGCCTTTTCATGAAGCGGGGCATATTATTTTCAGGCCGTTCGGCGCATTTATCACTTCATTGGGCGGAACGCTGGGGCAGCTGTTAATGCCGTCGATTTGCATGGGCGTGCTGTTGCTCAAAACACGGGACCCGTTCGGTGCATCGGTAGCGTTATGGTGGGTCGGCGAAAATTTTCTGGATATCGCGCCGTATGTGAACGATGCCAGGGCAGGGCAGTTGCCGTTATTGGGCGGTAATTTCGGCCATTCGGCGCCCTATGGTTTTCATGATTGGCAGTATCTTTTGACTGAGTCCGGCCTTTTGCAATACGACCATTTTCTGGCTAAGGCGGCCTTTGTGATAGGGGCTGCCATTATGCTGTTGTCCTTGTCATGGTGCGGGCTTTTGCTGGTTAAGCGATGCAAGCCTTAAATCGTCCGTATTGAGCTTGTCGAAGCATGAGCAACTCAAACCGTTGCGTGATATGCTTCGACAGCGCTTATTCTTCGACAAGTCCAATACGAATTGGCGTGGCTATCTGATAGATAACCGTGAGTAATACAAAATTTTCGATCCAAGCTATCACCTTATTAATGAGCTTTTTTCTCAGGTGAAAAGCTATCTGGCGATTCGCAATACATGACCATTGTTATCAGTTCGGCGACATTTTCAGCCTGCATTTTTTCCATGATGCTGGCCCTATGGACGTCTACAGTGCGATTGCTGATATTGAGTATTTTTGCGGATTCCTTGTTGGAGTGACTTTTGACGATCAGCCCCAGAACTTCCCTTTCTCTTGATGTTAAGTGATCGATGCGGTCTTGTATGCGGCGTTTCTTGGTGAATTCTTCCCTGAACGCAATGTCCTTTTTAATGGCTTCATTGATCCGTTCCAGCAATATTTCATTATCGAACGGCTTTTCCAGAAAGTCGACAGCGCCGGACCTGAACGCTTTCGCCGAGTCAGCAATATCGGCATGACCGCTGATGAATATGATGGGAATATTAATCTCTCTATTTATTAATTCGGCCTGAAGCTCGTGACCGGTCATTAAAGGCATTCTAACATCCAGAAGCAGACATCCCGGTTGATCAGGAACATAGTTGTTCAAAAATTCTTCGGCGGATTCAAAACTTCTGACTGTCTGGCCTGTTGATTCGATCAAGAGAGCAAGCGAGTCACGTATCGCGAATTCATCATCAACTAAATATACAACGGGTGTTGAGTTGTCATTGCTCATCAGATTTTCTCCTTATGGGGATGGTAAAATAAAAAGTAGTGCCTTTTCCGGGGTGGCTATTGAAATGCAAGGTTCCATCATGGGCTTCGATTAACGAGCGGCTGATGGAGAGTCCCATGCCCATGCCATCCGCTTTGGTGGTATAAAAAGGCGTCAGCACCTTTTGTTGCTGGTCTTTGTCAAGCCCCGGTCCGTTATCTTTGACCCTGACCTGTATGCTGTCGTTGGGCGTCAGCTGGCTTTGGATAGATATTTGGCGTTGTTGTTTGGCGGGTAAGTTTTTTAACGCGTCAATACTGTTTCGCAGCAGGTTTATGATGACCTGCTCAATTTGTATCTGATCGACATAAACAGGCGGTAGATTATGTCCCAGCTCAAATGCCAGCCTTATGCCGTTTTGTTTAAGATCGGCAATGCATAAGCCGACAGTGTCATGAATCAACGCATTAATATCGGCGGCCGAACGATGTTTTGAATGGGACTTGACGAACTCCCTCATGCGATGAATGATCCGTCCCGCCCGTAAAGCCTGCTGCTGGGTTTTGTGCAGAATCTCGGTAAGCCTTACCAGATCGGGGGGTTCAGTATTGATCAGGTTTAAACTGACCTGCGTATAACTGGAAATCGCGGACAGGGGCTGGTTAACCTCATGCGCGATGCCGGACGCCATTTCGCCCATCAGCCCAAGGCGCGTGACATGGGCGAGTTCGTCCAGATGTTCCTTGTCTTGCTGCTCCCGGTGTTTGCGCAGGCTGACGTCGCGCACAATGTGGGTGAAATAGTGCGCATTGTCGATTGAAAACTCCGCTACGGACAGATCCAGCGGCACCACGGAACCGTTTTTGTGCAGGCCATCAACTTCCTGAATTTGGCCGGGCATTTTTTCTTCATGAGGAGAGTTACAATCGCTGATGTCTTTTGGCGATGACGGCATAAGCTTGGTGATACTGCAACCAACCAGCTCTTCCGGTTGATAGCCGAAAATGGCCTCTACTGCGGCATTCGCGGATACAATGATGTTGGATACGTTAATAGTAACAATACCTTCCACTGACGCATTAAAAATAGAGTTGAGCTTTGCTTCCCGCTCCAGGAGTTGATGTTTAGAGCGGCGAAGCTCTTCAACTTTTTTCATTAAACTCAGATTGCTGACAATCAGCTCGGTGGTTTGTCTGCGAACTGTTTCTTCCAGCTTTTCATTAAGGTAAGCGATAGTTTCCTGCGCTTGCGTACGTTCGGTTATGTTATTAATGGTTAGGCATATTTGTAACACGTTGTTGTTGCAAATGACCCTTGCATGACACTCAACAGTTAATGTTTTGCTTTTATCGGCGGGTTGCGCCGTGTCCATGCAAAGCCGAAAATACTTGCATTCTAGATGAGCGGGCGAGTCGCTACTCGTATCTTGGGTAGCTTGGCCGGCTTTTTGGGCTAAAAGATGATGAACAAAGAGATAATAGTTATCTTGATCGGAAGGGTGAATAAATTTCCCCAATCTCTTGTTGATAAGCTCTTCTCTTGGGCTTCCCAGCAGGGCTGCTGCTGCCATATTGGAGTTCTGAATGATCCCTGTTTCATCCAGCGACAGGTAACCTACAGGAGACAAATCATAAAGTCGCGCATAGTCATCGCGGGATTCAGTAAGTTCTTGATGCGCCCTGTTTAGCTCCTCATTCTGCATTTTTAGTTCTATTTGATGAACCTGAAACTCAAATAGCAGCTTTTGAATATCGTCAGCAGACATTCTGGCAATATCGGCACTTGAGTATCGCAGCATGAGTTCCGCTTTTTGCCGGATAGCTTCGCGATGCTTATCCAGAAAGGCCTCAGCTGTATTATCAAAACTTATAGCACTCAGATGCTCATTACGTGACTTGCTCATTAATCAGTATCCGTTTCTGCTGGTCAGCTAAATAAGATGATTCTCTAGAATAAACACGCCATTTCCCCTTATTGATATTTCAGTTCAGCAATATGTTTAGTCTTTACATGATTATTCTTTATTTGTGTGCCTTTGTTTTTACAATTCAAATAAAATTCCAATTATTAAGTTACTGTTAAATTTAACGATCATATTTTTCGACTCTTTTCATTTCATCGCGCCCCATTTACATGAATAATTTATGGAACAATGCCAAGGCATTAATGGCGCACTCTATATAGATGTACGCCTTCTTTTTTCAAAGCTCGCCATACCGCATATTTACTGGCATTAAGTGCCTCGGCCAGAGCCTGGCTATTCCAGCGTACAAGACCTTCAGGCGGTTCTTCTTCCAGTTTTAATAAGAGAGCATTTTTAAATGTCTCTCCATAGATCGCCGGCTTGCCGGAACGTCGGGCGTCTTCGAGCCCGGTGATGCCTTCTTCGGCAAAACGGCTGCGCCATTTGCTGACTCGCGGCAATGACATTTGGTAATCGAGCGCGATTTCCCAATTCTGCTTACCTTCGGCGCAGGCTAAAATAATTTTGGCTCGCTCGACTGATCTTCGGGCGGCATTTTGGTTTCGCGTTATCTTTTCAAGCTGCGCTTTTTGTTCTTCCGTTAGTTTGATTTCCGGAGCTTTTGGAGCCATAACGCCGAGTATAACCTATTAATTATGTTAATAATGCAATTAAGCGCCGGCCTGATACTCCCTTCCCGCAATCAACATTATTTATATAAAATACTGGAATCTGTAGATATTCGGCAGGAATGACAGCTAAAGCAACTACTTGATGAATCAGGCGAGTGCCGCAAGTTCTTATTTTTTCACATTGTCCGATGGTACGGCATTCATGAGTGAAAATACATAAGCAATACTACCTAGGTATGCGTACGAGTTTTACCGCTTTTTTCTTTGCTATAAGATTCAGCCAGAACTTGATGGTAGACCTGTACACGCCTATTTAGCCATAGCAACCGTCGTTCAGTGTTTAAGTCGGCGGAGTTGTTTAAAGGCCGCCGGCTTCCAGTCAGTTTTTATCAGACCAATGCTAGAAAATCTGGAGAGCGATATGGCAGTGATGAATTTTGAAGATGATATCCAACAATTGGGTACAGATTGGCAATATAAAATTTCCGGGATTGATATTGAGTTAAAAGAAAAGCAATTCATGAATGCTGAGCTTGAATATTACAAAGAAGTAAAAACCAAATTCAAGAAAAATGCACATGCAGAAGATAAGAAACCCAAATTTTTTCGTTGAAGTATCAAGCCAGTCCGAGAAGCAGATTGCTTTTGCAAAAAGGCAAATCCGGGTAATTGGCGGCTCATGTTGGCTGTAGCCTTTGTGCCAAGCCCGTTCTATCAAGACGGCTTTTTTCTTTGACGAAGCTTCTGCGTGAAATCTGCTCTACGTAATATTTTTTTATTGCAGGCTACTTTGAGTTCTTCTTGAAAGATGACTTAATTTTTTAGAGACGACCTATCAAATGATCGATCTCTTTATTATCCAAGGAATAGAAATGCAATGTTCGACAAACTTAAGGAATATCTCGGAGTGCTTAATTCATTTTCTTTCACTATGTCTCAAATAACCAATCATAGTCTGGCTATCGATACCTTGCGGATTAGTGAAGCAAGATATCGCAGCTTATTTGAAAACATTGATCAGAGCGTTATTTATTTGGATGCGGCCGGTATTGTGGTCGCTGTTAACAAGGCCGCCGAGCAGCTTCTTGGGCTTCCTCGCGACATCACCATAGGGCGCAAGTTTGTTGATTCCTGCGTTAAGGTTATCAAGGAAGACGGCTCGAATTTTCCGGAAGAACAGCAGCCGTCAGTAGTGGCTTTGCGCACGGGAAAGCCTGTGGAAGGCGTGGTTATGGGGCTGTTTAACCCTGAACAACAAAATTACCTCTGGGTTGTCGTTAATTCGGTGCCTGAATTTAGGGCGGGTGAGCGTCAGCCTCACCAGATATTAATGACATTGACGGACATTACTCGGCAAAAGCAGTCCGAAGGCAAGCTGAGCATGGCATCGGTGATCTTTAATAATATCGGGGAAGGCATATTCGTTACCGATAAAGACAAAAAAATAATTTCAGTCAATGAAGCGTTTATAGCCATAACCGGATTTACCCATCAGGATGTTTACGGGCAGAATGCTCACTTTTTACAGTCGAAGAAAAACAGCATAAAAATCGATGACGAATTAAATGGGCTGGCAGGACCTGTAAATAACTGGCAGGGTGAAGTATGGCGTCGCCATAAAATCAATGGAGACTTTCCTTCATGGACGACCGTTAGCGAGGTAAAGGATGCAAGCGGGGAAGTAGCGCATTATGTTCATGTTTTCATGGATATCACGCATTTTAAGAAAGCCCAGGATCATCTGGGCTTTTTGGCCTACCATGATCCATTGACTAAATTGCCGAACCGATTGTTATTGAAGGATCGAATTGATCATTCATTGCAAAACGCGCTTCGGGAAGGCTCGCAGGCTGCCGTATTATTTCTTGATCTTGATCGCTTTAAGGGCATTAACGATACTTACGGCCATGCGGTTGGCGATGGCTTGTTAAGAGAGGCGGCAAAACGCATAAAAAATCTGGTCAGGAAAGAAGACACGGTTTCACGTTATGCCGGTGATGAGTTTGTCGTGTTTATGGAAAACATTCCCGATGCCAAAAACCCCGCCAAGCTTGCACGAAAGCTGATCGATACTTTTAATGCCCCCGTTTATATTAAAGGTTACCGGTTGAAAATGTCGACCAGCGTGGGAATAAGCCTGTTTCCACAGGATGGACATGACACGGAAACGTTGATTAAAAATGCCGATGCCGCTATGTATCGAGCCAAGAAAGAAGGGCGGAATAATTTCCAATATTACAGCCTGGAGCTGACCTCCGAAGCCTTTGAAAAAATGTCGATGGAATGCGCGTTACGCCAGTCCATAGAGCGGCATGAATTGATTCTGTATTACCAGCCGCAGGTTTGTCTTAAAACCGGGAAACTTGTAGGCGTTGAATCCCTGGTGCGTTGGATGCATCCAACGCTGGGATTGATATCACCTAAACAATTTATATCCATAGCCGAGGAAAGCGGCTTTATCGTGGCGCTCGGTGAATGGGCATTGCAAAACGCATGTACGCAAATGATCCGATGGATGGATGAGAATTTGTATGTCGAAAAAATGGTCGTTAATGTTTCCGCGGTTCAGTTTTTACGCTCTGATTTTGTCGCTACGGTTGAGCGCGTATTGCGTTCGACTGGACTTGATCCGTCTTATCTCGAGTTGGAACTGACCGGTAGCGGTTTCATGGATAATTCAGAGCACACCATAAAGGCGCTCAACCAATTGGTTGCCTTGGGAATAGACCTGACTATTGATGATTTCGGCGTAGGCTGTTTTTCATTTAACAACTTAAAACGTATCCCTGTAAAAAAACTGAAAATTAATGGCTCGCTTGTCGTTGATATGTTGAGCAACATCAATGATGAAGACATTACCCGCGCAGTGATCGCCTTGGGCCATGGTTTGCACTTGCAAATTATTGCCATGGGGGTTGAGTCGCAAGCCCAGCAGAACCGATTGATGGAATTAGGTTGCGATCAGGGGCAAGGGCATCTATACAGCTCTCCGGTATTGCCTTGGGCAAACATCTTCCGAAAATTGTCCGAATAAAGACTGGGCCTAACGGTCCATGTGCGGCTAAATTCCTAAAAAAACATCTCTCTTCGATTCAAGTCGGCTAAAAGTTGGCGTTAGAATTGCTAAGTAATCGTACGAATTGTTCCACTACCTCTTCCTGCATAGAATGCAAAACCAACAAAAAGATGCTTTTTCGGAATACGCAGGGGGTGAGATTGTGGCTGATTTTAACGTCGTTAAAGAGTCAGATAAGGAGGTTGTAGATAAGGAAAAGCTTCAAAAAATGATTGCAGAACGAGCCTACTGCAAAGCCGAAAAAAGGGGATTTGTGAGTGGTCATGAAATAGAAGACTGGTTGGAGGCAGAGTCGGAAATTAAAAATCAATATTTCTATTGGTTTCAGGATGTTGAGTGATTTTTTATGGATCACAATGTGTGTTGATATAAAGCTATGGTGTTGAATATGAAACGAAACAATATAATTGAAGCTCTTAATCAGGAAAAATTAATAGAGCATAAACAGCGTGTCGCTTTTCATGAAGCGGGACATGCGGCGGGTATTCATTTAAACAACAAAGCCAGACAGTTGCCCCCTATTTTTTTTAAAATTATTTTCAAGGACATGGGAGAGGTGACAGATGCTGACATCATGGCTTACCAAACAACTCATGATGATTGTCTTGCACGAGTTGAAGGCGGGCGGTTAATCGAATTGTTGCCTCCTTCTATTGATAGTCTGGTACGTGAATTAACACAGCACAACGATGCAATGGCGCAATTATTACATGATTATATGAAGGCTTTTGAGGCCGATGTTATTAATTTGTTGATCGGGCCACTGGCTGAAGCTAAACATGTTGCCGAAACGGATGATGAGCTCTTTAACCATCAGTTAGTCAATCTGAAAGCGTTAAAGAATTATGGCGGCAGTTCCGATCTTGCCTTAGCTCACGAATATTTACAAAGCTTTTCTCCCAACCAACATCAAAGGGAAGAAAAATTGGATGAGTTGTTTACCGTCGCATTTGACTTTGTAAATGACCGCGCCAACTGGGCGGCAATAACCAAACTGGCGAATCATATTCTTAGTAATAGTAAGAATATTATTGACTGTGAAGAGATTGTTTCAATGCTTGATGAGTCGATAGATTATTTTCAAAATCGGAGAGTCGTGGCAGGACATCAACACGATGGATGATTCAAAAAATGATATTTTAAAAACGGTGCTCAGGTTGCTGGGTGATTTTTTCATCTACCTGAAGGATTTAGTGATGACTGGTTTAAGTTATTTATCCAAACAGGGGCCGAAGAAGGAACTCAACAAACCGACAGATGAAGGTGGCGGGGCCAAACAAAAGAGATTCTTTTTCTTTGTGTTGATGTTTATCCTGTTGCTGACGTTTTTTAACAGCATCCGGGAAGTGCAGCAAGATGAAATTCCCTTCAGCCAGTTTATGAAGCTGGTTAAAGAGGGGAAAATCGACAAGGCGGTGGTAACCGAGCGCTATATTACCGGTGTTATCAAGTCGGATGATCCGCAGCAGCAGCCTCAAAACTTCATGACCGTTCCGCTGTGGCAAAATGACCTTGCCCAAATGCTGGAGCAAAACAAGGTTGATTTTGTGGTTAGAAGCAGCGAAAACTGGCTAACCAATATTCTTTTCAACTGGGTTATCCCGATGGTCATTCTGGTGTTCGTCTGGTCATGGATCATGCGCCGCAGCGCGGCCGGCGGCGCGCAATCCTTTCTGAATTTGGGCGATAAGATTCATATACATCAGGATACTCAAGCCAAAATTACCTTTAATGATGTGGCCGGTGTCGATAGCGCCAAACAGGAACTTAAAGAATCCATCGACTTTTTGAGATCGCCGGAAAAAATCCAAAGACTCGGCGGGCGTATGCCCAAAGGCGTGTTGCTGGTCGGGCCGCCCGGAACCGGCAAAACCTTGCTGGCGCGCGCCGTGTCCGGTGAAGCGCAAGTGCCGTTCTTCAACATCAGCGGCTCCGAATTTATCGAGCTTTTTGTCGGCGTCGGCGCGGCCAGAGTGCGCGAGCTTTTTGTACAGGCGCGGAATAAAGCGCCCTGTATCATCTTTATTGACGAGCTTGACGCTATTGGCCGTACACGCGGCGGCCCGGTGATGATGGGCGGCCATGACGAGCGCGAACAGACCTTAAACCAACTGCTGACCGAAATGGACGGTTTCGATACCTCCGTCGGCGTGGTCGTGATGGCGGCAACCAATCGCCCGGAAATCCTCGATAAAGCGCTGTTGCGCTCCGGGCGTTTCGACCGCCAGATTGTTGTCGATAAGCCGGATATGCGGGATCGTATCGAGATTCTTAAATTGCATACCAAAGGACTGGTACTGGCTAAGAATATCGATTTGGAAATCATCGCCAAACGTACGCCGGGCCTGGTTGGCGCCGACCTCGCCAACATCGCCAATGAGGCGGCGATAATGGCGACGCGGGTTGGTCATGACAAAGTCGAGAAAGAAGACTTCGAGGCGGCTATCGACCGGATATTGGCCGGGCCGGAAAAGAAAAACCGGGTGTTAACCCCGGATGAAAAACGCCGGGTCGCTTTCCATGAGTCAGGGCATGCGATGGTCGCCGAGCATGTGCCGACCGGCCAGCCGGTCCATAAAATATCGATCATTTCCCGCGGCGTGGCGGCATTGGGGTTTACCTTGCAATTGCCGACCGAGGAAAAGTTTTTGTCCACAGAAGATGAACTGAAAGACCAAATGGCCATATTGCTGGGCGGTCGCATGGCCGAATCGGTTGTATTCGGAAACATCTCAACCGGCGCCCATAATGACCTGGAAAAAGTCAGCGAGATTGCCCGCAACATGGTCTGTAGTCTGGGCATGAGTAAAAAAATGGGCGCGTTGACTTACGGCAAGCGCCAGCAACTCCAGTTCCTTGAAACAGATGTTCCGGAATATCGCAATTATTCCGATGAGACAGCCCGTCTTCTTGATACTGAAATAATGGCGTTGGTTGAAGAGGCCGAAACGCGCGCGCGTGAAATCATCGTCAAAAACCGCCCGGCATTAGAGAAACTGGCCGATTATCTACAAGAAAAAGAGGTCATCAGCCGGGAGGAAATGCTGTCATTGATCGGCAGCGATACCAAGGAGCCGCTTAAGCAACCGGCATAAGAAATAAACCGCTATGCCTTGCAAGCATCGGCTTAGAGAGGAAGTCCTTATCTTTCGTTTCAAAATGCCGCTTACTTTCCGTTTGAATATCGCTATCCATTTACCGTTTTGTAGCGGCTGTACGCTTGCTATGGTCTAAAGCCCTGTGTCCGTGCCCTCAAGCTCTCGGCAATTGCTCCTGCATCGCCTAAAGCGCCTACTGTTGGTGCTCTACCTCCTCCATCCGTGGAGTCGTACCTCCTGCATCCATGGAGCCGTACTTGACGTAACTCTCCGTAAGCGCTGGGCTTCGCGTTCTCCAGCACACACTACTTCCCCCTACTTCGCCAAGAAAAATTTAACTTCTGTGTACTCTAACGCACATACTTTGGCTGGTTAAACACCTAAAGTAACTTGAAGGATTTTATAGCTCGTCCTTAGCCTGGTTTTAGCCAAAACAAATTGCTCAGGAGAAATACGATGAATCAACCTAAGCAGATTGAACATGCTCTGAACTTTGCCTCATGCGTTGGCTTTAGCCTGATATTTTCCGGCCTGCTGACAGCTTGTGAACCCTCCGCCGAATCTTCGCTTCAGCCGGAAGGTCAGGATAAAACCGCTAAAACCCAGATGCTTGAGATGGGGGCCGCCATGTTACAAGCTAATTCCCCGCTAAAATCCCTGGATATTTACCTGGATGGTTTTCATGCTTCCAAAGAAGACCCGAGCCATCAGATGGAAGCCCATCATTATTGCCATCAGGTCAATGAAGACTTTGCGCAATGTACGCTGTTCGACGGCAATACACGGCAGGCCAACCTGATCGGTATTGAGTATATCGTTTCGGAAACACTCTTCGAGACTTTTCCCGAACAAGAGAAACAATTCTGGCACCCGCATAATTATGAGATTTTGTCCGGCCAGCTGATTGCGCCGGGCATTCCCAAAATGGCGGAAAAAGAGCTGATGAAAGGCAAGATGAACAGCTACGGTAAAACCTGGCATCTATGGAATTCCGCGCCGTTTGGAAAAAACGGCGACAAAATACCCTTGGGCGAGCCTACTCTGGAGTGGTCGTTTAACCATGACGGGGAAGCCTTGCCCGGTTTGCTCGAACAACGTGACAAGCGGCTGAATGTCATGACCAGCGAGCAGCGCTATAAGATTTCCGAGTTAACTTCTTTGGCCAAGCCCCAGATGGGTGTCGATGCGTTAAAAGGGAAGTTCCCCGGACCTACAACAGCACTTCCCGGAGTTGCGGATAAAAACGCTGAGCATCCGAAATAGCAGTATCCCAACTATTTAGTGCAATAGCTAATAGAAGAGGAGATTAATTATGCCCACATCACCACTACCTCCAGAGACGGATCGGGTTCGTCTGCATACCCATCCCGAAATTAACAAGCGCATTGATGCCGATATCGATTGGACAATACAGCGCTATAACGGAGCAAGCCCGGAAGAGATAACGCAACGCATTGATGAACTGGACAGGGAATGGGATATAGAGCGCGCATTGGAAACTAATGCGGCAACCGTTGCTTTGCTCAGTCTTATGTTGTCGAGGACGGGCAGCCGCAAGTGGATGTGGTTGTCCACCGGCGTTGCGGCCTTTTTATTACAGCATGCGATACAGGGTTGGTGTCCACCAATCTCGATATTTCGAAGGCTCGGGATACGGACACAGGGAGAAATTGACCGCGAGAAATACAGCCTGAAAGTTCTGCGCGGCGATTTCGAAAAATTAGCTTAAGTCACATTAAGGAGATGATCATGACCCGTAACCGATTGACTAAGCCATCCGTTTATTTTAAGAGGATGGCGAAAGTAGTGTTTGGGATGTTTCTAGGCGGTTGCGCAGTCGCGTTTGCCCAGGCGCCGCCCGACAGTTCTAAACGCGCTAACGATGCCATCGCAGAGGCACAAACGTCAAGGACGGTTCGAAGTGATAGGCCGGAGCAAAAGAAGACCGATCATGATCGTTCGGACATCTTCTATGCGCCCAAAGCCACGTCCGTATCGCCGGTTTTGAAGGGCCAGCCGAAGGAGGGCAAGGTATCGGGCTTCGATTTCTTTCGAGACCCCTTGAATGCCGACCAGCCTATGCAAAAACCCGAAGACATCACTAAAAAAGAGAGTGCCGGTAAAGCCGATGTTATGGACGCGCAAAAAGCATTATTGGAGCGGCGCTATAACCTGGCGGCCAAGCTCGACCCGGCGGTTAAAATGTCCCGAGGCAAGCCTCTGGCGGTAGGCCCCACGGCCCGGCTGTCTTCAGGAATGACCTGGGAGAAACTCGCCGAAACCACCCCGGAACAAATAAAGAGTCAGGGAATATTCCCTTACCCTTCGCTGCCGCACCCGTTGCATGCGAACGGAGGCCAAGTCTTTCCGAAAATGCAGATCGACATGTTCCCGCGGCTTGAACGTTTTGACGTGGATTTCGACCTGCCCGACGCCTTCCTGCCGGAGTTCCCGCCCGCCATATTCTTGAACAACCGTCCGGAGCTGGGCGATGTGTCCCGCGGCGAGGTCGTTTCCATAAACAACTTTCACCGCCTGTTTAAGGATTTATTGACGCCTGTGCAACTCGACGGTTTCAGGATGCTGCTGACGCCGTTCCCGCAAGAGGAATTCAACGCCACCGACGACCGCAAGACCCGCGAGCCGAGCCTCGGGGTAACCTGTTTCGATTGCCATGTTAACGGCCATACCACCGGACAGTTTCACTTGAGTCCCGACATTCGGCCTCAGGAACGCCGCTTCCGGCTCGACACCACCAGTCTTAGAGGCGTGTTTAACCAGCAGATTCACGGCTCCAAGCGCAGCCTTCGTTCGGTTGAAGACTTCACCGAGTTTGAGCAGCGTACCGCCTATTTTAACGGCGACCAGATTCATGCCGCGAAGAAGGGCATGAACATCTTGGACCGCATCCCGGTCAGCCATATGGCGCAATTGCAGAACATGCTCGATTTCCCTCCCGCGCCCAAGCTCAACCCGGGCACCGGCAGACTCGATCCCGCCAAAGCAAGCGAAAGCGAGGCGCGCGGCGAACAACTCTTTTTTGGCAAGGGGCAATGCTCGAACTGCCATGTTCCTCCAACCTACCTGGATCACCAGATGCACGATCTGCATCTTGAGCGCTTCCTGAAGGACGAACCGGGCGATGGGCCGATCAAGACCTTCACCTTGCGAGGTATTAAAGATTCACCGCCGTATTTGCATGACGGCCGTGCGCTAACGCTGGAAGATACCGTGGAGTTTTTTAATATCGTCCTGCAACTCAAGCTCAATGCTCAGGAGAAGCAGGACCTGGTGGCGTTTATGCGGCAGTTGTAGTTGAGCCGGAGTCTAAGACAGGGATTGTCCGGCTCTCACGTGCTATGCCGCGGCCATTAAGTCAAACGGGTTGGATGAAATTATTGCTGATGCGGGAAATAGTCCGAGAGGCAGACCTTCCAGGTTTTTTAAACCTGGAAGGTCTAATCGGCAGCAATCGGAGTATCGGAAAAGCTTCCGCTCCTCGACAACGCAGAAGCAGTCGCCGAGAACACGGAGTTTTATATCTTATTAACTCCGTGCTCTCTGTGTCCTCCGTGGTAAATAATTCTTTCAGCCTGATTTTCCGTAATACTTTCACAGTCTCACCTCAGGCCTTCCGCAACTGATCCCGGATAGGCAGTTGGCGGATACGCTGGCCGGTAGCGGCAAAAATCGCGTTGCATAATGCCGGCGCAATGGGCGGAACACCCGGCTCGCCGACTCCGCCGAGCGGCGTGTCGAACTCGGTTGCAGGCAGCAGATGGACCCGGATCTCGCGGGGCGCATTGTCCATGCGAGTGAGTTGGTAGTCATGGAAGTTATCTTGCATCACCGCACCGTCCTTAAAACTGATTTCGCCCAGCGTAGCTAAACTCACCCCCATAATACAGGCGCCTTCGATCTGCGAACGGATACGCTCCGGATTGACTTGCGGGCCGCAATCCACGGCCACATCAATGCGAGGTATGCTCAGCTCGCCGTCGTCGTTGACGGCTACTTCCGCCACCACCGCAACATAAGTGACGAAGCTGTAATGGGACGCCAGACCCAAGCCGCTGCCTTTGGCTAGTGTGCGTCCCCAGCCTGCCTCGCGCGCAACGGTTTCGATCACTCTGCGCAAGCGTCCCGTGTCTACCGGGTAGGTCTCCGGTGATTCGCCCTGATTCCAGGTATCGCTCAGGGTGCGCGGATCAATACGGCGAGCCGGGCCGATCAGGTCAAGCAGGAAATCCTTATGATCGCGTCCGGCCGCAGCGGCGAGTTCGGCAACAAACGATTGAATGGCGAAAGCATGCGGGATATTGGACACTGATCGAAACCAGCCAATGCGGGTATGCGCTTCGGCTTCCGGATTTTCGACCCGAAGGTTAGGGATGGCAAAAGGCACATTAATAACGCCCATGCCCAGTTCGGCCGGCATCTGGTGTTTGCTGTCGGGAGCGAAAGTGGACGAAATGGTCGGTGCCACCGTTCTGTGCAGCCAGGCCACCGCATTGCCCTCGTCGTCCAGTCCCGCCTCCAGCCGTTCGACCGAAACCGTGTGGAAATAAGCGTGGTGCAGGTCATCCTCGCGTGTCCAGGTTAGCTTGACTGCCTTGCCATTCATCGCCTGCGATATCAGCGCGGCTTCAATGACATAATCGGGCATGGATTTGCGCCCGAAACCGCCGCCCAGCAGGGTGACGTGCACAGTGACATTGTCTTCCGGCAACTTGAGCCATTTGGCTACGCGTTCCCGGCAGAGCTGCGGGGACTGCGTGCAGGTCCAAATTTCGCATTTGCCTTTGACGATGCGTGCGGTCGCTGCCGGCGGCTCCATGGGGGCGTGGGCGAGATGCGGAGCATAATATTCAGCTTCCACTCGCTTGTCCGCATCTTTTAGCGCAGTATCGGCGTCCCCGTCGTTGCGCACCACTTTGCCCGGCTTGCGCGCGGCCGCTTCGAGCTCGGCCTTGTAAGCCACGGAATCGTAGCTGCCGTGCGGCCCTTTGCTCCAGTCGATTTTGAGCGCCTTGCGGCCCTGAATGGCGGCCCAAGTATTGCGGGCGATCACGGCGATTCCCCCTAGCGGGTTGAAGTCAGCAGGCGGAGGGCTGCTCGGCAGTTCGACCACCTTAACCACGCCCGGCACTTTGAGGGCATTCTTGGCGTCGTAACTCAAGACCTTGCCGCCGAATATCGGCGGGCGTGCGATCACGGCGTAAAGCATATCTTCGAGACGGGGGTCGATGCCGTACTGCGCCCGGCCCGTAACAATATCCCGCCCATCATAAAGTCCGGTCTGGCCCTTGCTGATGTAACGAAAATCAGCAGGCTTCTTCAGACGCAAGGTTTCCCGCGCAGGCACCGGCAGTTTTGCCGCAGCCTTGGCTAACTGACCGTAGCCGAGTGTTCTGCCAGTAGCACTATGAATAACATGATGGAACTCGGCGCGGACTTCTTGAGCCGGCACTCGCCATTGCGCCGCCGCCGCCGATTCCAGCATGGCGCGGGCGGCCGCGCCGACCCGGCGCATGGGCATAAAGAAATGGCGCATACTGCGGGAACCATCGGTATCCTGGTTGCCGTAACGCACTTCGTCGCCGGGCGCCTGTTCGACCCGTACACGTGCCCAGTCGGCTTCGAGTTCGTCGGCCACCACCATCGGCAAGCTGGTGCGTATGCCTTGTCCCATTTCCGAACGGTGACAGATGATGGTCACCGTGCCGTCATTCGCTATGGCGATGAACACTAGCGGATTGTCTACCCAGCCGTGCGGCATAGCGTCGGCGCCATACTTTTCCGGTTCTGCGGGCTGGGCGGTTTCGTCCGGCCAGGCCAGTGAGGGAAAACCGGCGACTAGTACGAATCCGGTGAGCGCCATATCCTTCAGAAAAGCGCGGCGGCTGATGTTGGCGATATGCAGGCTGTCTTCGTCAGCAGTCAATTCGGGGCTATGCAGTGGCTTTCTCATGACTTGATCTCCGCGATTCCTGCGACTTGTTTGATCGCGGCTCGGATGCGGCAATAGGTGCCGCAGCGGCAGATATTGCCGCTCATGGCCTTGTCGATATCGGCATCGGTGGGTTTTGGGGTTTGTTTGAGCAGCGCCGTGGCGGCCATTATCTGGCCGGGCTGGCAATAACCGCATTGCGGTACGCCTAGCGTAACCCAGGCTTCCTGGACCTTTTTGCCTGTTTCGTCCTGGCCGATGGCTTCGATGGTGACGATTTTTTTGTCGACGGCGGCGGAGATGGGAACCACGCAAGCGAAAGTGGGTTTGCCGTCGAGATGCACCGTACAGGCGCCGCATAGTGCCATGCCGCAGCCGAATTTAGTTCCGGTCAGGCCCAGTTGGTCGCGCAAGGCCCAAAGCAGGGGAGTGTCCGGCGGTAAGTCGATCTTATGGGACTTGCCGTTGATGTTGAGCATTGTCATCGGGTGTTTCTCCTTCCTGTTATCTGAAGCGTTTTTGTAGCAGGGCACATGGGCTTTTACGAAATGTTACTCGCGTTGCACCGGTCAGTAAAGGAAGCTGACCGGAGGTTCGTGATGGAATTCTAATCGGCTGCTTAATCCTGGAAAAAATCATTTAATCCACGAAAAACACGAAAAGCACGAAAATATTAAAGGATCGTAGGGTACGCATCGCGTACCTTATTTAATCTTGGAGCAGTTGAAATGGTACGCGATGCGTACCCCACTGCTTGCACCCCACGAGTTGTTCAAATTGTTTCATGGTCATTACTAATAGGGGTTAAGCTTAATTATTCCGTTGCCGACAGCCCCTTGCTTAAGGGTTCGCCGCGGCCGCCCCGCCTCACCAGTACCATTTCACTGACGATGGACAAGGAAATTTCCTCCGGCAGCTTCGCGCCCAGATCCAATCCGGCGGGAGCGCGCACCTTGGCAAGGCTGGATGCGGGGAAACCTTCCTTTGCCAAGCGCGTTAATACCAGGTTTGCCCGCTTGCGGCTGGAAACCAGCGCAATATACAGGGCTTCGGATCGCAGGGCTCGGGCGAGGGAATCATAGTCGCCCTTGTGGTGGGTGGCTATCACCACAAAATCGCCCGGCTGCGGCTGCAACTGCTGATAACGGCAATCGTCGCTGATGATACGGTCGGCGGCGGGAAAGCGCTCTTCCGTGGCCTGCGGGTCATTGATAATTACCTCGAATCCCAAACGGTGGGCGAACTCGCAAAGGCCCTCGACGATGCGCCCATGCCCCATGAGCCAGAGTTGCGGCTTGGGCAAGACCGGTTCCACATACACCCGCATACTGCCGCCGCAGGGCATGCCCGCGCCGAAAACTTCATCATTCAGGTCGATTTCAATCACGCAGGGTTCTCCGGTATCAAGACATTCAAGCGCCGCATTGGACACCATGGATTGCGCGCAACCGCCACCGACCCAGCCGGAGATGATCCTGCCGGAGCGGTCGAGCAGTGCCTTGGCCGCAGGTTTGGCCGAGGAAGAACCGAGTATTTCCACTACGGTGGCCAGGGCATAAGGGCGGCGCGCTTGGCGCAGTTCAAATTGGAGATCAAGAAGGTCGAGGGTCACGATGGTTATTTAATGGTTGTCAGAATTGATAAATCTTCCGGCTTGTCGATGTCCCGAAGCACGCCTGCATCAGCGCAGTCAATGAGACGAAGTTGATCAAGATGCGCCTGAATCACCGCTTTCGCGCCTTCATCGCCGTTCAGCGCGGCCAGTTCCGGGCCTAAAAATTGCGAAAAGCCCACCGGGTGTCCGCGCCTGCCTTGCCAGCAGGGTGAAGCGATGGCCGCGCCCGAGCGTAACGCATCCGCCACCTTGCGGATGGTGGCGGGTTCTATCCACGGCATGTCCGCCAGCGCAATCAACCAGCCGGCGGCGTCGGGACACGCATGGACGCCAAAAACAAGACTCGCGCCCATGCCTTGTCCGGCATCGGCGCAGACCCCAACTTCCGCGCCTTCGGCTTGCAATAGAGCCGCTAATTCCTCGCTGCCTTCTCGCACCACCGCCAGTACCCTATCCGTGCCGGCCAACAGGTTGCGGCAGGCTCGCACCGCCACCCGATCGCCGTCGGGCAAACGTTGGGTCAGTTTGTCAGCGCCAAAGCGCCGGCTGGCTCCGGCGGCCAGCAAGATGCCGACAATTGGTCCCATCAGTCTAAATGCAACCGACAGAAGCTTTGAGGTGCCTGGGTAATCATAGTCTTGTCCGGGTTCGTGTGAGTCAGGGCTAGGGACATTATCACCGCCCCCTCCGATTGGCAAGTTCAGCAGGACGCAATGACGCCGCAGATAACCTTGCCCTGCTTGCAATACGCGATACGGTGCTGTAGCTTCGGCAATAACGCCGCAACCGGCCTAAAGCTTATCTATACGAGAGGAATATGTCATGAAAACAAATATATTCTTATTAGTTATTGTCGTTGTATTTGCAACAGGCAGTCATGCCGAAACCAACCGGCAGCCAGGTTTACACTTAACAGTCGACCAGGAAGAAGCCAGCACTCCATACAGCAAACCCGCTGATGACGTGTTACGCAAAACGCTAACGCCGTTGCAATATCAGGTGACACAAGAAGACGCTACGGAACCGGCGTTTAACAATGCCTACTGGAATGAAAAGCGGGAGGGTATTTACGTCGATGTCGTCAGCGGTGAACCCCTGTTTTCATCCAGGGATAAATATGATTCAGGCACGGGCTGGCCCAGTTTTTCCCGTCCGCTGGTGCCTGAGAATATCGTTAAGAAAAAAGACTTTCTGCTGATTATTCCACGCACGGAAGTTCGCAGCCGTTATGGTGATTCGCATCTGGGGCACGTGTTCAATGACGGCCCAAAACCGACCGGACTCAGATATTGCCTCAACTCGGCTGCATTACGATTCATTCCGGTAGAAGAAATGGAATCCGCCGGTTATGGGAAATTCTTGACGGAGTTTAAGACGGGTAAGTAATGTGCCTAAAGTAATTTCGACACTGTGTTAGTGTTGTTGGAAATGTTGGGCTGGCCCAACCCGCGAGCGGGTAATTGGCAAGATGTAATTAGATTTTCTCTTTCTCTATCGGCAGCGTGAAATAAAAAGTAGTGCCTTCCCCCGGTTCACTCTTGAAGCGCAACGCACCTTCATGGGCTTCGATGATCGAACGGCTGATAGACAGCCCCATGCCCATACCCTCCGCCTTAGTGGTGTAAAAGGGCGTCAGTACCTTTTGTTTTTGCGCTGCATCTATCCCAGGCCCGTTGTCTTTTACGCTGACCTGTATGCTGTTACCGGGAGTCAATTGACTGTGGATGGTTAACTGGCGCGACTGTTTTTCGGGTAAGTTTTGCAAAGCATTAACGCTGTTTCGTATCAGGTTTATGATGACTTGTTCAATTTGCATCCGGTCGATATAAACAGAAGGCAGATTGTTCTCCAGTTCAAATGTCACCTTTATGTTGTTTTGTTTGAGTTCACCGGCACACAGTTCGACAGCGTCATGAATCAAAACATTCATATCGGCGATTGAACATTGTCTTGCATTGGATTTGATAAACGCCCTCATATTATGAATGATCTTTCCCGCTCTTAATGCTTGCTCCTGAGCTTTGGATAAAAGCTCGGTGAGCTGTTTCAGATCGGCATGTTCGGTCTTAACAAGATTTAAACTGATTTGCGTATAAGTAGAAACCGCGGTCAGAGGTTGATTGATTTCGTGAGCAATACCGGATGCCATTTCACCCATCAGCCCAAGGCGGGTGACATGGGCGAGCTCGTCCAGATGTTTCTTGTCTTTCAGCTCTCTATGCCTGCGTTCAGTAACATCCATTTCTATACCGGCCATGCGTAAAGGATTTCCTTCGGGATCGCGTTTAACCACAGTGCCACGGTTCATGACCCAAATCAGTGATTCTGATCGGGTATGGATGCGATATTCGACCTGAAAAAAGGGAGTCTTATTTTCTAAATGCGCTGCCAATGCGGCTTGATAAACGGGGAGGTCATCGGGATGTATTCCGATTGTCAACGTACTTTCATCAAATTTTAGTTCGTTAAGCTGGTAGCCATGAATATTGGCCCAGCGTTCATTGAAAATAACGTATCCGGATTTAATGTCCCAGTCCCATGAGCCCATATCGGCGCTGGCTAGAGCGATAGCTAAGGTGTGCGTTTCGACTTCGCACAAAGTTTCTTGTGCTTTTTTGGTTTCAGTAATGTCAGTTAGCGTAACACGCAGTGTTGAATTTACACGTAAGCAGTCCAACTGGACGGGAAACTCGGTATCATCGCAACGCCTTAATGTCAGCTCTATTCTTTTACGGCCATTGCGCTTCATAATGGCTGAGAAAAAAAGATACCAACGATCGGCATCTGCGGGAATAACAAAGGCAGCGAAAGAACGATGACGGTTTAGTAGCTCCCGGCGGCTTTCTCCGAGTAATTTAGAAGCGGTGAGGTTTATTTCTTCGATCAAGCCATCTTGAGCGAGAAGGAGATAACCCACGGGTGCAAAATCATAAAGATCCATGTAACGGTCATGGGATTCTTCTAAAGCCGCATGAGCTCTGTGTAGCTCCTCGTTCTGCATTTCCAGTTCGACCTGGTGGACTTGGAGTTCATGTAATAGCTCTTCAGGGGTACGTTCAACTGAATTTATTAAGGGCGGGCGAGTGGAACGTGCCTTAGTTTCTGTCTGTGATGTGTTTAATTTTTTGTTCCTCATTGGAACCCTACCTGGCAATAAATGTCCGTTTTTAGTTAACCACTGATGTTATGCAGTTATTCGAAATTTAGACTGCATTAACATTTTTTATTAAAGTGTCGCTGCCGCGACGGTTTATTTTTAATCGGGTTCTCGCACCCGAGGGCGAGTTACTTTCTTTTGCTTCGCCTCGGCAATTGCTCCTGCATTGCTCTACCTCCTGCATCCTTTCAGTCGAAAAGAAAGTAACCAAAGAAAAGGCGACCCGGTTGCCGCTTGCTTCTTGCGCTCCTCGCTTTTGCCGAGGGTCAGCAGAAGGGGCTCCTGCCCCTCTGCTGACGTGCGGCCTCCCTGCCGCACCCCTGGCGGGCTATTCTCGACAAAAGCTCCGGTGCTCGGCGCGGCATACGGGACAAAAATCATCCGTGCGTAACATCAGTTAATCATTTAACGGGATAGCCGTAAAAAGTAGTTAACAATAAAACTTTATTTACGTTATAGGCAATAGGTTGAAATACACATTCCATTTATTGGCTGAATGGTATATAGGTGGCAGAGTTAGCGCTTCCAAAGGTCTTAATCGAGCAGGAGCCTACTAATATTGTTCAGTCGCCTATCGGTAGCTTTTCCGCGATCATATAAAAAGTTGTTACTGGCGTGAACATGGGGATTGTTCAGTAAGGGCGCAATAACGGCTTCGCCTCAAGCGCCTACTGTTGGTATCGCGTATTGCGCCGCATGAATTGAATAGGCAGGCCGGTCAAACACAGGATACAGCCGTGCCTCTTTGCGCACCTTCACACGGTGCGCGGGAACAAAAAATGCCCATTACACTCTACGGATTTCGTCTATGGCGTTATTCCGGTTTAAGCGACTTGTACAGCTCTAACGTCTTGTTCAACTCGTCTGTCGCACCTTTTACATCACCCTGGTTTACCTTGATTTGCGCCTGAATGATGCTTGCGGTAGCTTTTTTAGTGATGTCCGGATTCCCTGTTACTTTCTCGGAAGTCGTACGCGCTTCTTTTAAATGTTGGCTGGGAGGAAAGAAATCTCTATGGCTGATTTCGACCTTAGCCTTTTCAATATGCATAATAGTTTCATTGGGGCTGTAAACTGAACTTTTAGCCGCTTCTTCCGCATAAGCGGTAACGCTGGGCGAGCCTAAAGAGAAAGCCAGTAATAAAATTAACGCAGTGCTTTTGATAATATTCATAAAATAAAGCCTATGTTGTGATTATCGAATAGTGTCGGTAAAAAATTCTTTAAAAATGAATTTGTTTTTATCTACAAGATAACGGATCAATCATTCGTGACCTTAGTTTAAAAATTTATATAATCTTGAGTTAAGCTACCATGTCGCGAACAATGCGCAATAGGTATAAATACCTGATCTAAATGGCTTATTGCGACATTGGCAAAGCCAAGCACTGCGCCTGACTGCGTCATCCACCGTGCCGTATGAGCTCTTGACCGTTGGGATCGGCAGCGCGCCGCCGAACACGCACGCAAACACAATCAAGGCGATTTCAATTATTGAAGCGAGTATTTATGGTTGGATTGACAGCGTTCCCTTGCCGTACATTAGGTCTGCATCTCCTCTGCCCAGCTTAAAACTAATCGGGCGCGGCCTGCAAACTGACAATCACTGTTTGACGGGACTGGGAAACTCTTCCACTATTTCTTCCACAGCTTCCTTGATCCGCTCGGCATTAGTTTCCGGATCGCTGACCGTGCCGGTGCCGATGCCGCGAAACACCAGTTTCTGCGTTTTGGCATCCACGAAATCAAGTATCAGTGTTCCCTCCGTATATTGCGATACATCGGTATAGGTCCGTGGCGCGCCTGCCCACATGCCATAATATCCATAGCCATAAGGCATGCCTCCATAACCCCAATCGCTCGACTGGTGAATAGCCAGTTTTTCCTTGGTCGATACATGACGCACGACATGCAGATCGGCGTTTTCGCTTGTTTCTGAAATGCCATGACGCGCAAGATTGGCGCGCAGGGTATCACGCAGAGCCGCTTCGCTCGATGGCGACAATCTTATTTTCTCGTTACCTGGAACCAAGACATAGCTGCGGTATTGCGAGAACGGGGCCAAATGGTCGAAGTCGGTCGTGACAGAAACGGTGGAACAGGCTGTCAGGAAAAGAACTGCTGCAAGTAAATATCCGCGTGGTGATGTAAACATGGCTTTTATCTCCAATGTTGGCAAAGTTAATATTCATCTTCCGAGCTTTTCGCTTCATTGCCTAATAACAACCGATATTGCCTTGTCGGCGCTGGCCGATTTTTGCAAGACTGCCGATTCCGGGTAGCTCAACATATCGGTGATTGTAACGGTAACAATGTTGCCGGTATGACTAGTGATTTCAGCGACCATGATTTGTCCTGCCAGCTGCAATCCGCTGATTCGATATTGATGGCATTCTGAAAACTAATCAAGCGATAACTCCAAAAACATCAAGGATTCAATGATGACTTTGCCTCGATCGCTACCTGCGGATTGATACCACGCGGCTAAGATGCTTTCGACGTCAGCATGGGCTATTCAATTTTCGCCGAATTGCAATGCGATCTGAGCGATTAGCGAGAAACAATCAGGTCAGGCACAGTAGTAAGGCGCGCATCGGCCCACAGTAACTTAATGGCGCTGACAAGACGCATCCTGCTCCAGGTTATTCGATTCAGCGGCTAAAAGCCTAGGCTGAAGCTCATTCCGTGCAGATGAATGACGCAATAAATAGCCTAAAAAAAGTGTTGACTTTTTTTTGTGCTCATTGTTAATTTAACTGCGTTATTTTTTGAATAACAGGCCTGAGATTAGGCTTTTACATGGCATAAGGATTGTTCTCAACACTCCTAGATGATACGGGAGGAGCGCTATGAACAAGGTAACTCCACACTTAGTACGCGATTTACACAAAACACTTCCTGAAGGCACAGAATGCTATCTCTGCGCCGCTGCCAGGAGAGCTTTGACTAAATACCGCAAAAGTCACGAACCAATGGCTCTTTTGACCCCCGCTGTTTCCTTGAAAAAAGATGAGGCTTTATCTGTCTTGTCGCAAAAGCTGGGTCGGGGTTTAAGCCGCTTTTTCACCAAAGATATCCAAGCGGCATTGGACTCCATGCCGGGAAATAAGCCATCAAAATGGTTTAACTTGTCCTACTGACATTACTTCCTTTCCTGCGGGAGAGACGTCGCTATCATTTCCACAATCCCCCTCCGAAGAGGGGGACTTTTTAACCTATATCGTATTCGGGCAATGCGCCCAAATGCAGTCTGCTTGTCTTGTTCTCACTCAGCGCGTGAGAACAAGAGAAAATTTGTAGGGTACGCACCGCGTACCATTTTCAAATTTTCCCGATGAATTAAATCTGAAAAGGTACGCGGTGCGTACCCTACCGGGCTAGAAGAAACGGCACGATCATATTGCGACATTACACAAATACACAACGCAACCGGAAATAAACATGAATAGTTCAGTAGGGTACGCACCGCGTACCCTACCGTGCTTATTCGGCAATTTTTACCAGCCAGCCACCATCTCCTTTGCAATTGTTTTGTCCATCAGCAGTGATTGTAATTCTGGCGTAAATACCTTTTAGTGACGACGGTATCGTTCCACTGACCAGAAAACCGCCCTCATTTCGTGGATTGACCTTGAGGGTAGTTGGCAATCCTTTAACTGTAACCTTGATAGTATTCGGAAAGGTGTTTGCGGAGGCAATAAAAGAAAAGGTTGAACCCACAGCAACTTCAGTTTTTTCAGCCGGAACAAAATTGGTAAATTCAGGTTTGGCACAGGCTTTTGAGCTACTGCTACTGCCGTACGCCCACGAAGTGCTGGTCACCATCATTAATACAAAAAACCACAAGCAATTATATTGTTTCATCATCATGCCTCATCGTGTTGTTGGTTTTATGAATGTTTCTTTTGCAGCGTTACCATAAAACAATTTATGTTCAAGTCCGGTAAGTTCAATGGTTGGTAAGATTACTGAGAAGTAAGGTCAGCATTTATCATTTATATTTCACTATATCAAAGTAAACGGTCGGGCACCCGTTGAATCGGATATACCGAGTAAAATCAATTGTCGCGTTAGTGGGGTATTAAAGAATGTTCCGATGGCTGCCATTAAGTTATAGCTGCGTATTTTAAGCGGCTGGAGTGCAAAGCTGGCCTTGCCGTATGGCGCGGTTAGTACAAGGCAAGCCTTGTACTCCATTTGAATTTAACTTAATGACAGTGACGTTGGCGCGAGGGAACGAGGGAAAATTTGTAGTACGCACCGCGTACCATTTTCAAATTTTCTGATGAATTAAATCCGAAAAGATACACGGTGCGTACCCTACCGGGCTATTCTCCGGCGCATTGAATAGCATCAAGGCCGGCATAATCCTCGGACTGCGAACCCCAGCGCTCCGGATAAGCGCCTTGCTCCACCCAGCGCTGAAAAGAGGAATAAGGCCAGTCCTGCACATTTTTGACCAACCCATGTTTTACCGGATTGAAATGCAGATAATCGAGATGGTTTTGGTAATCCAGTTCATCGCGCAAGGCGTGTTCCCAAAACCGTCTTTGCCAGATGCCGCGTCGACGGTAGCGCAGACGGGAAGCCGTCACCGATTGTTCGGCGCCTCCCAAAACCAGCCAATGTTGAGTGAAGTGCTTTTTGATGATGCCCCAGCGTTTCGAGTAATCGCAGTCATCCGGAGGCAACGTCCATATAGCATGAATATGATCGGGCAATATCACCAGCGCATCGACGCGAAACGGCAGATGTTGTTGGCAATGACGAATCGCATCCCGTAAACAGTCTCGCGCACGACCATTAGCCAGAATAGCGGCGCGCCGCTCCGTCACCACCGTAAAGAAATACGACCCACCCGGCACATAACAGCGACGATAATCGGACATTACAACCTCCGGTTGGGTACGCATCACGTACCGTGGTTAAAGTTTTTCGGTGGAGCCAATCCCCAAAAGCACAAGATACATAATTAAGCGCCGGAAATTGTTGTAGGGTACGCACCGCGTACCATTTTCAAATTTTTCCGATGAATTAAATCCGAAAAGGTACGCGGTGCGTACCCTACCGGGCTTTCGTCAACCCCCGGCGAAAGCGAGGAACGCAGGATTCAAGCGGCAACCGGGTCGCCTTTTCTTTGGATACTTTCTTTTGGCGAAGCAAAAGAAAGTATCTCGCCCTCGGGGGCGAGACCCCGATTCAAATAAACTGTCGCGGTAGCGGCAAAATGCCAATGACAGTTTTTCGAAGTTGCGGCGGATTGCCTAGCGGCGAATCCACCCTACAATTCATCCGCCTTACAGCGTTACGACTTCAATCCCGTCTGCCGCGCCGAGTACCGGAGCTTTCGCCGGGAACAGCCCGCCAGGGGTGCGGCAGGGATGCCGCACGTTGACGAAGGGGCAGGAGCCCCTTTCGTCAACCCCCGGCGAAAGCGAGGAACGCAGGAAGCAAGCGGCAACCGGGCCGCCTTTCTTTTGGATACTTTTCTTTGGCGGAGCAAAGAAAAGTGTCTCGCCGTCGGGGGCGAGACCCCGATTCAATCAAGCGTCGCGGTAGCGACACAATGCCAATGACAGTCTTTCGAAGTTGCGGTGGATTGCCTAGCGGCGAATCCACCCTACAATTCATCCGCCTTACAGCGTTAAATCATAAATTTCAGTAAATAGGGTACGCAGCGCGTACCCTACCGGGCTTTGGGTCGCCCGGTTGACCAAAGTGTTAGGCTCTTGTTTTTGAACCAGAAAACATTTCATTTGAAAGTTTGCGATACTTTACCTTCCCATCGTCAAGGAGTTCTCTTGATGAAACCAGATAGCGCTTTGTTTGCGCTGCTATCAAAGGGCTGTGCAATACAGCCAGTTTTTGGATGAAGTCTTCATCAAACTCTTCATCGCGAGTATGCATAATAAGCAATGTACTGGGAGACAAGGATAGTGATAGAACATGAATTGGGGAGCCACCGCTGGCACCATTGACAATAACTGGCGTATCGCCAGTTAAGAAGTGATCTTTACCTTCGGGTAGACGGATAACCACCCATGCCATATCAAAAAAGTGGCGAATGGTTTCATTGTCGCAGATCCACTTCACCATGCCTGCAAGAACGGCGTTGTTTGTCATAGCTGATATGTTTAGCTTTTCCCAGAAACGGCGTTGATCTGCTTCTGGCATGCCAAAGCGCTTCTTTAACTCATTGACACTTTTTGCGGCAATTTTTTTTGCATCCTCTTTTATTTCGCTGATTCTAGTTGGCGATCTCTCCAAAAGGGAGTTTACAAATAAACTCCAAACGAGACGATCTTCTGCTGATAGGCTCCGAGGGCCAGATTTTAAAAGCTTTGTACTCACTAGGCTCGCAGCAGAGTCCAATGGCGAGAAAAATTTCTCTTCAAGCTCATCCGAAACAGAATTCTGAATTCCCAAGATTTCTGGAAAGATTGAATAAAGCCCATTTTGATAACTCACGGATCTTGCAGACTTGTGACCAAATAGCAAACGGCCATCATCATCACGGCAGTAAAGCCAGAATGCAGACTTTCCTGGTATGTACCATTCACGCAGATAAAACTGTGGAACATAATGATGGCGTTGCAATTTAAGTGCTCCTGCGGCGACCAGTAAAAGAGCTTAATAAGTTATTATCTGATCTAGATAACATTCAAATTAAGCATGTTATCCAGCTTCATTTTTAAAAATTGTTCTTTATTCAATTTAAGTTCAGCAGGGCCGAATCGCAATTAAGCAATTTACCTTATCCACATTTAGAAAGCCTGGTAGGAAGGTGTAAGCTTTTTAGATTATGTTTTTTATTATATATAAAAAACATAATGTTAAGATTGATTGTTATGAGTTATAGATGTTGGCTGTGTAAAGTTATTTTAGCGATATGTTGTAAAGTTAGTGATTCAGCAGGTCTACAGATATTTAGCAAAATATTTGAATACTCAAACAGATGTAGACCACTCAATGCATCATTATCCACCGCTTCAAAAAAGGTTGTGCAGTAACTAAGAGCTTCTTTTAAAAAATCGCTGACGCAATAGTTAGCTGATATTGAACAGACGTTCAATGAGTAAGCCGTGACATACCGATAAAGGTCGATCTCGCTCATTCATGCTCGATGGGGCGCTACCGGCCAAAAAGAGACGATCAAGAATTTCAAGGGAATGGCAGGTAAAAGCCAGAAAGCAGTCGTTCTACGTTTGAGTTAGTCGTCATTGTCTAGTAAGAACACCACAGCAAGTATCATGCCGATAGCTCTTTGCTCTTACTGTTCAAACCACCAAGCGGCGTGCCTTCGGCTGGAGCGACTGGTTATGCGTCTCCGACACGTGATCCTCTACTAAAAGTAAGATATACCGCCAGAGCAGTGACGAGAACACTGAGTGCTCCAAAAAATATATTACTGTGAAATGCCTCTTCTGCCGTGCCGGGTGCCCAATTCTTAATGTATCCCTTGCCTGTAAATTCAATAGCAATTCCTAAAAGGATATAGAAAAATGGAAAAGCGAAAAGTTGAATAAGGAGAACCTGCCTATTCGCCGTCAACCAAAGCTGCATCGAGGCATAGGTAACTAGTGCCTGAAAGAAAACTCGCTTTTTTTCATGATTCTGCCAACTCACTGAGCCTAACTCCAGCCATTTTTCGGCGCAGGTCAGTCAATTTCCTCTTTTGGTGGTGCTCAATGGTGCAAATCCGCTA